>Ga0206870_1044_pt1 | contig 33109 bp, 38 predicted proteins | sample Alteio_BWOrgCont_36_FD_152620 | JGI IMG/M metagenome (GOLD analysis project Ga0206870, IMG submission 152620) | Enriched cells from forest soil in Barre Woods Harvard Forest LTER site, Petersham, Massachusetts, United States -... | ecosystem: Environmental > Terrestrial > Soil > Temperate forest >... | reverse complement strand
CTGCCTGAAAAACTGATCGTACGACTCCTCCGTAACATATCCCATGTGGGGCGTCAGGATCACATTTTCCAGCGAGCGCAGCGGATGATTGACGGGCAAGGGCTCTGCCTGGAAAACATCGAGAGCCGCCCCGCGAATGCGTTTCTCGCGCAGCGCCTCCACCAAAGCCGCCTCGTCAATCAGCTGGCCGCGGGCCGTATTCACTAAACTTGCAGTCCGCTTCATCAGCGAGATATGCCGGGCCGTAATAATACGGTTCGTCCGCTCGGAAAGCCGCAGGTGCAGCGTGACGATATCGCTCTGGCGCAGCAAATCATCCAGCGGCGCGTAAGTCGCTCCCGCCGCGGCGGCCTTCTGCTCTGTGAGATTCGCGCTCCATGCCAGCACCCGCATGCCCAGATGATTGCCAAACGCGGCAATCCGTGTACCGATTCGTCCCAAACCCACGATGCCCACCACTTTGCCGGAGAGGTCGAAGCCTATTCCCGTTTGCCAAAGTCCCTGGTGCATGGCTCGGTCTTCCTGGGGTACACGATGAGCGAGCGCCAGCATCAGGGACATCGTCATCTCAATCGCGGAGGGGCCGGAACCTTCCGTCTGAGTGACCAAAATTCCTCGCCCGGTGGCGGCGGGCACGTCGGCCTGGCCGGAATTCTTGCCCGTTAATGAAAGAAGTTCCAACGCGGGCAACTGCTGAAGTATCCGAGCGGCAAAATGAGTGCGCTCGCGAATGGGGACCAGAATTTGAAAGGGACGCAGTCGTTCGATGAGTTCAGTTTCGTTGTCGGGTGTGTCGCGAAAACCTTCGAGAGTGATCCGGCCGTCGAGACGTCGCCAGTACGGCTGCGAAATACCCGCACCCTGATAGTCATCTAATACGGCGACCTTCTTCACCGGGTTCGTTCCTTTAGCTCCACTTGGTTACGCTACGACCCAATTATCTCGTAACAACATGTTAATAGGAATAGCTTGGGGGAGAAAGCCGGAACTGCCGCGCAAGCCCTGCAGGGGGGCTGAGGCCGCCCCTCATCGTGAACGGATCGGCTTGCCTGGGTGAAGTGTTCGCGGGTGATATACTTGTGGGCTTGCATTAACTGATCAGTTTGATCAGTTTGAGTGAACTCATCAGAGGGGCGTGTCATGCCGCATCTTACTGTCGAATACTCCGCGAATCTCAAAAAGAAGATCGACATTCAAAAGCTCGTTGAAACCGTGCATCAGGCGGCGCTGCATACCGGTGTCTTCGAAGTCGCCGCGGTCCGCACGCGAGCGGCTGGCCGCGAGCACTATGTCGTCGCGGATGGCCACCGCGACAATGCCTTTGTGGCGATCTTCGTCCGCGTTGCGCCCGGGCGCTCTCCGGAGACGCGCAAACGCCTGGGGCAGGAGATCTTCGACGCCGCCTGCGACTTTCTTAAGGACACCTACGCGACAACGCCCATGGCCATCTCCCTCGAAGTAGTGGAAATCGACAATACGGCCGCATACCGCAAGAAAAACCTCGACGCCGTTGTGAAAGAGCGTGCGATTTGATCGCCTGCTTCAGCTTGATCGTGAGCAGTGCTCGGCGGCCGTCATGTTTTCGGGCTCTCGGGCCGCGTCACTAATTTGCCGACACCCGCTTTGTTGGCCCAATACTCCCAGGCGCGCCAGGTCTCGGGAGAATACGGACCGTAGCCGCGGTTGCGCGCGTCGATCTCTCCTTGCGAGAGATATTTGATCTGGCCGCCCAATTGTTTCGCCCTCAAAAGCGCTCGCGCGTTACGCGGCAGAAAGACCGACATCCGCACCACTTCGATGATCGAACGCGCGGCTGCGGAGAAGCCGTGGCCCCGCATCAGCACGACATTCCTCTCGCCAAGGCATTTCGCCAAATCCTGTCCCTGTTCGACATTGGCAACGAGCATATTGGTGTCCCCGAATTTATCTGCGATGTCCCAGATGGGTACGTGGGCGCCCAGGAAGCTTCCCGAATGGATCACCGGCCTCAAGGGCGTGGCGCTCGCAATCCCGAACGGCAGGATATCTTCTGCATGCGCGTGCACCACGGCCATGACGTCAGGCCGCGCTTCGAATATGCCGCCGTGGATGAACCGTTCCAGGTAGAGGGCGCGCTTCTCTTCCTTCACTGGCTTCCCATCGAGCGTCAATTCCACGATGTCGTCACGGGTCACCAGTTCCGGAGCCAGCGAGCGCGCCAGAAAAAATCGATCCGGCCTTTCCGGATGACGAACGCTGACGTGGCCGTAGGCGTCGACCACATCCTCATGCGCAAGGATGCGGTTGGCAATGACCAGATCGTTCAGCAAGTTCTCTAAATGAGACATCACCATTCTCCGGCAAGCATTAGGTTAAGCATGCGATGGAGCCTTTCGGAGCAGCGGCCGAAGAAAAAACCAGCACTGCCGCGAACACAACGACAGTGCAGGTGAACCGAGTTAGCCTCGCTCTAGTTCGTCTCGAGCGTCGAGCTGCAATCCCTCTGGAAGGCCTACTTGGTTCCAAACGCGGGTTTGCTGATCAGATTCATGTACTGAATCATCTCAGACGGTACGCACATCTGTTCTTCCGCTTCCTGATCGGGAATCCACCTGTACTCGTTCTTCGAAAGTATGAAAGGCTTCGTGTAGATCTTTGGATCATCCACCGTCACGACGCTCGTCAAATGGTTGTGGTCCACGCGGGTATAGCGTTCCTGTATGTGCGCATCGACGCTATGAGGATGCCCAGCCTTGTCCAGCCAGGTTTGGTCGTTCGTGCCCACGGTATCGATCACCAGCGTAGTATCCCCGTCCCAGTGGCCGGCTGAATATCCATACCAGCGTGACGGCACTCCATCCTTCGTATCGATCTTCTTCGGCAATTCGTGCTTCCCATCCATCCAGACGTACCGCCATATCCTCTGATATTGGTGCAGCACGATGATTCGGTCGGGCATGGTGCCAAACGCAAGGCCCCTGGTCTCGAACACCGTATTCCGGGGAATCCCCAGCGGGTCGCACGTGTTCATCGGGTCGTTTGAGTGTCCCGTGCCAACCTCTGTTTCGGGCTTATTCAGGCTGAATAGTTTCTGCCCCAAGGGCGTCAGAGGGGGAATTTCAAGACGCTCGGGCGTAAGGTTTCCAGCCCAGGATCCGCTCACTTCGTGAACGGGCGCCGGTCCTCCCGGGGTCGGGTCGCGCTTCAACCTGTTTCCGTTGTATAGACTGTCCTTCGACCCGGGCGCTGGCCCAGTTCCTTGGGCCATGGCAGCGGCCGAAAATGCCAGCGCGGCCATCAGGCCAATGATGGATCGCATAAACGAATTCCGCATTCCACGTCTCCCTCTCGTCCAAGTGTCCGAACTTCTTAAGTCGATAAGCCTCGCAAATTCTGCCATTTTCGATCAGTGGCCGCAACCATCGGTCCCCCGCCGTCAGCCCAGCCGCAGCGCCCCCGCGGCATTCCGGCACGCCAAAGCACATAGGACTGCGTCGGCCTAGCGGCCGAGCAGGGCGCGTGGACGATTGAGATATGATTGCCGGTAATGAGAGCCTCCACCAAGCCATTCATCCTCATAGCGGCAGGGGCTTCCGGCGCTGCGTCCCTCATCTATTTGCAGGTGTGGATGCGCCGGTCCGTTTTGGTGTTCGGCGGCACCATGCTCGTGACCGCAGCTGTAACGCTCACCTTCCTCGCCGGTCTGGCTATCGGCACCTGGACTTGGGGCCGGTGGGCAGACCGCCGTCCGCACTCCAACCTTACCGCGTTTGCTGCCGTCCAGTTGGCAACGGGTCTCTACGGGTTGGCGAGCTTGTGGCTCTTCCGCAGAGCTGAAGCGGTGTACGTGGCCACATATCCGTCGTTCGCCGATCACTCGAATCTCTTTGCGGCTGCGCGATTCATGTTGATTGGGCTCGTCATCCTGCCACCGACAATCCTGATGGGTGGGTCACTGCCGTTGCTCGCTCGCCATGTGGTATCTGCCGGCGGCGAATTCGTTGCCGGTGTGGGCTCAGTTTACGCCGGGACCGCCCTCGGAGCGGCTGCGGGCGCTGCCGCGACGACGTATGGATTGCTGCCCGCCGTTGGGTTGACTTATGCCGTCGTTTTGGCCGCGGCAGTAAACGTTCTGATGGGCATCGCCGCTTTCTCAGCCGAAATGCGCACGCGCCGCCATGTTGCGCCGGAGCCTTCGGTGACATTTGGCATCACCGGCAATCCCTCCGGGTGCATCCTCGAATTCCTGATTCTCGTCGGATTCGGCGTATCCGCATTTGCCGTCACCACCATTGAGATCGGCTGCGCCCGCCTGCTCGCGATGGTGATGGGCTCTTCGGTCTACGTGTACGGCGCATCGATCGTAGTGGCCGTGGCAGCGATGGGGACCGGCAGCGCTCTCTACGCCTGCAAGCAAAGGACCACTGGAGCGCATCGGCGTTGGCTCGCGGCACTGGCGTCCCTGATCGCCTTCACCGCCGCTCTCTCGATGGTTTTCCTGCCTCGAATCCCGTTCTTGTTCGCTCGTTTCTTTCCGCTCCTTCGGGAGAGCTTTAGCCGGCAGGTAGCCGCGCATCTTGCCGCGGCAGCTTTGGTGGAATTTCTTCCCTTCCTATTGTTCGGAGCCATGTTTCCCGCTGCAATTGGCAGCCTTGGCCCCGCCGGAGTTCGCTTTGGCAGCACGATCGCCGCCGCCTACGCGGCGGGCACGATTGGTATCGTCGCCGGCGCATGCTTGGCCGAATTCGCAATGATCCCAACGATCGGCTTGCACGCTGCGATGAATCTCGGTGTGCTGGCCTCGGTCGCGGTGGGCCTTGCAGCAGGGTGGCGCGTGCGCGCACCCAAGCTAACTCGTCTTCAGGCCCTCGCGCCGGCCGCCGCCGCGCTTCTCATCGTGGGGATCCAACCCGCCTGGCCCCGCAAAGCATTCGCAGCCGGTGCAAATTTTGTAGCGCCTCGCTTACAAACCGGCGAGACGTTCGGCCAGTTCGTCGGCGGGATGCGACTCCTCTACTACCGCGATGGAAGCAGCTCCACGATCTCTGTTGACGATACCGGCCAGACCCGCTTCCTTCGTTCGAGCGGCAGCACCAAAGCCTCGACGGATCCAGTCGATATCGCCGGCCAGCTGCTTCTGGGCCATCTGCCGATGCTTCTACACCCCGCTCCGCAGGATGTCCTGGTGTTGGGTCTCGGCACCGGCATCACGGCAGCGGCCGTCTCACGCTACCCTGTGCAACGGATTGACGTCGTGGAGATCGAACCAGCGGCGGCACAGGCCGCCAGGTTCTTCGACTCCTACACACGCAAGGTGCTCGACGATTCCCGGGTGCACTTGGTCATTGGCGACGGCCGCAGTCGGCTTCACGTTGTCCCAACGCGGTATGACGTCGTGATCTCGGATTCGCCCAACGAATGGACCGCCGACGCCGCATCGTCAGCCACACTTGAGTTTTACCGTGCTGTTGGCGCTCGGCTCAACCCTGGGGGGATTTTCGTGCAATCCATTCGTGCCCGGGGGTTGTTGCCTGACGATGTGGATCGCCTTGCGGCCACCCTCCACGACGTGTTCCCCCACGTGCAGGTCTGGACGTCCGCGCCTGGCAATTTGCTCTTGCTCGGCACTCGTGACTCTGTCGTATGGGACTACGCTCGCCTCCAGCAGCACTTCGCTCGGACACCGGGTGTCGCCGATGACCTGAACTCGATCGGGATCTGGCAGCCCTTTGCCCTGTTCGGCGCACAAATTCTCGCGGAAAACGAAAGCGCCGCGTTCACGCGCGACATCGCCGAATTCAACACCGACAATCGTCCCACGCTGGAGTTTCGCGCTCCGCGTTCTCTCTACGTCGAGACGACGCCAAAGATCGCCAGGGAACTGAATCCCTTCCGTCGGCCGGAGGCTCCTCCGATTCTCGGCTTCGATCCGCAACGCGACTTGGATGCCGACGGCGCATATCTGCTGGGGTTCGCTTATGCATCCATGGGGCAGTCGGACTTGGGGATCAGGTACATGGAACGCAGCACAGCGATGGCGTTCGACCGACCGATGTTTTTCGTGGGGCTCGGAAATCAGTATCGCGCCGCGGGCCGGATTTCGGAGGCGCGCACGGCGTATGAGCGCGCGCTCTCACTCGACCTGAATAATGTGGAGGCGCTGGTATCGCTCGGCGAGATTCGGCTCGACGAGGGGCAACTGGAGTGGACGCGGGTGCTGAGTGATCGTGCGCTGCGTCTCGCGCCGCAGGATGCGCGAGCGCATGCGCTTATGGACCGGCTGCGGGAAATGGAACGCTGAGTAGACTGGCTCCGGCGCGCGAAAATGGCAGGTTAGACTAGCGCGCCGGTGTTGCCGGCTTGGCGGGGCCGCCCGCCGGCCAGTCGTCGAACACCTCCGGCACGGAGAAGGTCATGATGCTGTTCCCTGCTGCGGTGGCGATGATCACTTCTTTGTGAAGAGGATCGAGAACAATTCCCGTCTCGTTGTTGCCCCCTCTGCCCAGCGGAGTGGCAATTCTCAGCGGCGGGTCGGTACTCACTCCGCTTTCAGGAATCTTCCAGATTTCCAGATTGCCGCCCTTCGCGTACGCGATCAACCGCGACTTGGGAGCATAAACTTCAAACTGATTGCCCATCACCACCGGCCCTTGGATCGTCGCCTTGGGCGCCGTATTTCCGCTCGCCGTGCGATTGAAAACCAGAACCTTGCCTCCCGCGATGCCGCCGCTCGGCACCAGCAGAAGATTATGAATCGGGTCAACACGAACACAGGTTCCGCTGGCGCCGCTAAGTTTCAATTGCGTATTGGGCCCGCCTAACACTCGCTTCGGAGCGACGTTCCCGCTGGCCAGCCGGTCAAAAACCAGGATGGACTCATCTCCGTTGGCCAGGTAGATCTCGTTATGCACCGGGTCGATGCTCACCTTCCCCACGGCGGAGCCCGCGCCCAAACCCTTGATCAGCGTCTTGTCGCCTTGAATATACCGCAGCGGCGCTTCCTCTCCGTTCGCGGCTCCCCGGAAACTCAGGATCGCCTGAGCGAGTGGGCTGGTGACCACGATCTCGTCGTGAATCGCGTCGAACGCGAGATCGTGCATCGTTCTGCCAAGCAGCGATTTCTGCCCTTCAATCGATCTGAGGTACGGTGTGTCTTCTTTCGCCGACCTGGCGAAAACCGCAATCTGCGGATGGTTTACTCAATTGGGGACCAGGATTTCCTGGCGTATCGGATCGTACGTAACCGCGGCGGTCCTGCCGAAATTCACGCCTCGTTTGCTCTCTTCGGCGCTTCGGATGATCCGCAGCGGCGGCGTGTCTCCATCCGCCGTCAGCGGGTACACCGTAGCCGAAGAGTTTCCGAGGTTCGAAACCCACAGCTCCTGATTCTTGAGGTCGAGAGCCACGCCCGTGGGGTTCCGCAGGCGGGTTGACGGCCCGTGCAGGACGCGCGCCGGCGCGATGTCACCCTGCGCCTTTGCAGCGTCCGCGAAGACCAGCACGGACTGCCCGATGTCGTTAGCAACGTACAGGTCTCCGTTATTCGGATTGAACTTCATCGCCGCCGGCCAATCCAGTTGCGTCTTGCCACCGGTAATCACGCGCAGAGGCTTGGCATCGCCATTCGCGTCCAGCGCGTAAACCTTGATCGCGGGCGGAAGCCATTTGCCGGTACCCGCTACCCTTTCATCGCTATGATGTCCCCAGGTGTTGACGAATAAGAGCCGGTCCTTCTCGTCGACCACGATGCCATGGGGCGCGTCCAATCCCGTATTCTCACCGGCGATCGTTCGCAGCGGCTTCTCTTCACCGGAGGCGTCTTTGCGGTAGGCCACTACTTGCGGTGGATATTCGACCGTCGCGAAAATCTCCTGCTTACTCTCATCGCCGGCCAGGTTGTACACCCGGTGCGGAGTATGCAGCACTGCTTTGGGGGCGACGGCTCCATTCGCTTCGCGCGGGAAGCGCACCATTCTGTCTCCCGTGTCCGATTCCACGGAGAAGATGTCGCCATTCGGGTCGACGTAGAGCCCATTATTGAATTGAATCAGGGTTTTGTCGCCCCGGACCGTCCGCTTTGGCGGGGTGATATCGTCAGGTCCCGCGGGGGTCGGCGACGTCCGGTCGAATACCTGGTACTCCCACAAATTATTGTCCTGCAGGATGACCTCATTGGAACTGGCGTCCACCGCGACTGCGCTATAGGTCGGAGCCGTGTCGCGGATCGTGCGCACCGGCGTGCGCGCTCCGTGCGCTCTGGCGTCTGCAGCCTCTTTTTCCTCTTGTTCCGCGTGTGGAGATGTATTTTGCCGCTGCGCAACGGCGGTCAAAACGGCAAAAGGGTCCCGCTGCAGGGCGGCGAATAGCGTCTGCTCCTCAGGCGTGGCGGCATTGGCATCGGGATCGGCGCTCGCCGATTCGTCCAACGTACAGAAGTCATTCATGTTATCGGGAAGCTGCTGAACGGAAACTAACCTAGACGTCTGTTCCGGAGCGGACGTTACTTCGGTGGTAGCTGCGCTACCGGTAGCGGCGATTACAACACCGGCCGTGAAGAGAGAAACTGTAATCAGGACCGCCGTCAGAATCGCCCAATCAGCTTTTCTCTCTGCGCGCAAGAGCAGTCCTTTCTACCAGCGAACATCACAACTGAACTTGCATCACAACCGAACTACGAATTGACGCCAGATTGTACGCTGGCCTTTCCGGCAGCGTCAACGATGGCGCCGTCAACGAGTTCGTTCACCTGCAAACGTTCGCACTTCAGGCACGGGCCGAGGGCGCCAGCCAACGCGATATGAGTGCGGTTTTGTTGACGCGGCGGGATTTCGGAGCATAGACTCGCGCGAGTCTCGCTTAAGAAGACTCTCAGTCGTAAGGAGGATTCGTGAGTATAGGTTGGATGCGGAGTAACTCCTGGACCCGAATGGCTGGCATATCCGTGCTGGCTTTGGCTGCCGTCCTTTTGGGCGCGGGCGTTTTTCATACCGTGCGAGGGGCGTCCAATGGCGCGGCGCCAAAGTTCAAGTTTGATCCCGATTGGCCAAAGCCGCTGCCGAACAAGTGGAAGATTGGCGGGATCACCGGCCTCGCCGTGGATAAGGACGATAACGTCTGGGCATACGACCGTCCGAACGATCTGACGGACATTGAGTTGGAGGCCGAGCTGAATCCCCCGATGGCCGATTGCTGCAAGCTGCCGCCATCCCTGATTCACTTCGATAAAGAGGGCAACGTGATCGGCTATATCGATCCGCCTCAAGGCCACGGGATGGCCGTGGATGCCAAGGGATTCCTATACACAGGGAATACGGTCGACGGCCTCGATAGCGTTCATAAGTACGATCCGAAAACCGGGAAACTGCTCGGCACCGTGCCCCGCGCGCCCGAAAGGGAGGCAGCCGTCGGTCGGAACCAGGATCAAGGTGCCGATACGCATGTTCCGGGTCACGGCAGCGCGGGGCCGGTGGCGAATTTCGTTCGCCCGCTCGGCGTCCAGCGGCCGCAGCCCTCTCCTGAAGCCGTAGCCGCCCGCCAGGCGGCGATAAGGGCCTTCCGCCAGAAGTATCCCCCAACGACGCCCATGATCGTGGGCAACATTGAGGAGGTGCGGATCGACGACAAGGATCACGAACTCTATTGCAGCGACAGCTATCTGGGTGGGCGCGTGATGGTGTTTGACCTCGACACCCTGGCTTTCAAGCGAGGCTGGGGCGCCTACGGGCACAAGCTGTCAGAGATCAGTACCGACGACAAAGACCGCGAATACACTCCCGGCGGGCCCATGCCCAAGGAGTTCCGGGGCCATCTGACCCTGAACATCTCGAACGACAACCTGGTCTACGCCGCGGACCGCATGGCAAATCGAATCCAGGTCTTCACCAAGGAGGGCAAGTTCCTGAAGGAATTCATTGTCGCCGCTTCCACGCGCGGGTCCACCGGAGGCGTGATGTTCTCCCCCGATCGCGAGCAGCGGCTTCTGTATATTTCCGATCTCACGAACAACCACATCTGGTTCCTGAACCGCGACGACGGCAAGATCGTCGGGCAGATGGGTCAGATGGGGCAAAACGGCGGCGAGTTTTTCGGGCTGCACATGGAAGCGGTGGACTCGAAAGGAATCATTTATACAGGCGAAGTCTTTGCGGGGGAGCGCGTACAGCGGTTTCTCCCCGTTAAATAGTTGTTGAATAGTTCGCCGGAATTACGCTCCATCCAAAAACGAATCAGCCGCAGGCACGCGAGCCCTGCGGCTGATCTGTTTTCGTAAACCGCGATTAGACCATCAACTTCGAGCCGAACTGGATGCGTCGATCAGTACTTGGAGCCGGCCCCGCTGGGCTTGTCTCCCCTGTCCCCGCCTCCGGAGCTATCCCTCAACGAAGATCCGTCCGCAAGGACAATATGATCGATTCGGCCGACAGGGTTGCCCGTTTTTGATTGATGGATATAAACGGTAATTGCGTCGCCCGGCTGTACCGAAACTTTGGTCCAGCCAATGAGGGTGAGCGCGGATGGGCTGCCTAATTCCGCGGCCCAATGTTCCACCCGGCCCTTATCATTCTTCGCGTCAAACGTAATAATGGAGTGGGGATTCGCCCACGCGAATTTCGTTACCGTCGCGCTCTTTAGCACCACCACTTTGCTCTCGTCGTATGCCACGTTTCCGTGGTGCGCGAACATCGGAAGGCAAACCGCCAGAATGCCTGCAAGCGATAAAAGCGCTACTCGCCTTGTTTTCATGCCTGGCTCCTTTTCGCGAGTTCAATCCCCTGCCGGATTTTCCCGATGATACGCTGAAACCGGTGCAAGGCTAACTTCCATCCGCCTTACTTCTTGCCGCCGTTCTCGTATTCTTCCTTCGTTTTTTCGTCAACCTTCTTATACACGTCCGGATCCTCGTTGTTCTCCGAACAGATATATTCTGTCCAGACGTCATTGGGATCCTGGGCCAGTGTCCAACTAAGGGGCGCCGAAGTGAAAGGCTTCATCAGCACAACGGGGTCCTCAACCATGATTTGGTACGTGATGTAGTTCGTCGATGTTCGGGTGAAGCGCTCGATGACGTGCTCCTTTTCGCTGTGAAGCCACGCGTACGCGTCCCCCGGTCGCCCCACGGAGATATTTCTCATCCTCGTATCGATGGCGATGGTGTCCACCACCAGCGTATCTCCCTCCCAATGGCCAACGGAGTCGCCATTGAAAGTGACGTCCGGATCTTTGGGATGCGGACGCCCATCCGTAGGTATCATTCGAATGGTCTGCGGGAATTCACTCAAAATCCACAGCCTTCCCGGCTTTTGGACCAATTCCATCGGGCCGTGCTCCGTGGCTTGCGTGGTTATCGACGTTGGAGTGCCACCCGGAGGGCAGCTTCCGTAGGGTGTCGCTTCCTCGAATTTCTTGACGGCCTCGGGCCTGAACACGGGGTTTTCCTGCGGCGTCTTCTCAGGATCATATTGTCTGGTTATCGTCCGATCGATTGGATAGGCACCCTGTAGCATTCTTCCTGCCATGTTTGGGTAGTAGCGCCCGGTCAAGTCCGGATGCCCGTCCGCCGCGCGCGGCGTCGGTGCCCCCGGGGGCAACACCTTCACTTTGTCAAAGCCCCCGGCAATCTTTTGAGGAGCTTTTTCTGCCTGCGCAGGCGAATCCTGCGGAAACGTGAGCGTGCAAGCCACGCCCAAACCCGCCACCAAGAGTCCAGCGCTCCCAGCGCAGTAGCGGAACCGTCGCTTTATTCCTCTCATTTCCAATTTCTCCCTTTTTAGCCTCTCCCACGAACGCTCACACACCGCCCGCAGGGGACCCTCGTTGCGGTTTCTCAAAGCTCCACGAAAAACTAATTTGGACGATCGTGCCAAATGCCTGAAGAATGCCCAGGGAATGCGGTCCCTGTCATCGCTCAGAAGCTAAGTTTATCGGGCGTCATGTTGCGTTCAGGAAGCTGTCCAACGATGCGCAAAATGCCATCCGAAAGCTTGATGTATTCCGCAGCAGCTCTCTTTTCACCACTCGTAATCTTGGCCGGGCATACCCTGGCGTTGGCGGGCTTGCCCATATTATCCAGGAAATCCTGCCTTGTGGTGCCGTTCCTTTTCAAGGCATTGGGGGTGATCATTTCCAGGTGCCACGGCTCGGCCTTGCCATTCGCATCCTTAACATCCATCTGGAGATACGCGTGGGGGTTCTCCCAATCGATCCCCGACAGGGTACCCTTCAGATCCAGGCACTTGCTTCCGTCGAACTCCACACCGAACCCATGATGCGCAAACGTGGGAACTGCCGCTACAAGAGTCAAAACTGCCATGAATATACCGGGAACCTTGACTTTCATTGAGATCTCTCCTGTGGATGAGGGCGTGAAAAACCGATTGGTTACCCTGTTTTAACCCCGAAATGATCTACTAATATGCCCTGTTTCATGAAAATACGCCAGCCCTACTTTGTGTCAATTCCGCCCGATCACGTCCTGTCCCACCGCCAACCGAGGATGTAATTGGCTACTTTGCCACCGCCTTGGCTACGGGCGGAGCAGGCGTAGCGAATTTCGCCGCATCGATACGCACATTCGGCTGTATCCCGCTCAATTCAATGGTCGATCGGCCGTCCGTCCATGTAACCACCCAGTGGAACGGCATCTTGACCCCCGTGACATCGCGATAGTCCGAGTAGTCGATCTGCGTGGGAATCACGCCTACGGCCGTGTCGCTGTAGCGCACTTGCCGCACCAGCAGGCCTGACTGATCGTCGAAATATAGCTTCGTGCCCGTCTGTCCGCCGCCCGCCTCGATCACTTGCACCCGGCGATCGTCGATGCTGACCGTCGGAAAGCCCGTGAGCCACTTGAACTCTTGCTTGATCCGCCCCGGAAACGGAAGAGAGGCGTCCATCTTGGCGCCTTCCAGGTCTCCTCCCGAAAGTGGCAGCACGCGCATCAGTTTGTCGGACGCGGCAACCCAGCCATGAGTGCCGTCATATGTACTCACGCTGTCTCCATGTTGCGTGTGAACGATCGTAGTGAGTTGATTGGGGGCGTTGGCGAAAATCTCGATGGGCACCTTCTCCGAATAGGTTTCGAATCCCTCATAGGTTCCCTTGGCAACGAAGCTGGTGAGCTTGGCGACTTGCGCCGCTCCACCGACCGCCTTGATGTATTTGTCCAAAATTTGATCGGCGGACATTTGATTGGCGGGCTTTGCCGTAGTGCTGCTGATGATCTCGACCGTGTTTGGATCGTCGGTCGGAGTGCCGTACTGCTCGAGCAGGCTGGGAATCGCTGCCGGATGCTCCGTCGCGCGGTGACAGGTGTAGCAGGTCACTTTGCGCTCTCCGGCGAAATTGGCCCGGTTGAGCGCGTTCACCATCAGAATCATCTTGCGCGCGGTCTGCTTCATCGGCGTGTCGGTGGCATAGGCCGCCAGATCGTCGGCACCTTCCGCGGCATGGCAATCGATGCAGTTCAAACTGGTGGCGGCGGAAAAGAAACCCATCGTGTCCATGAACTCTTTTACGGAAATCCCCTTGAGCAGCTGGACGTTCTTGAAAACGTCCTCGGCCATCAATGGTTTCGGCTCCGTGCCGGGACGGGCCGCTTGCCCCTGTGCCCACGGAATCACCGCAAGGCACGTAATCACCGTCCCCAGGATGCACTGAATCAGTCGCTTCGGTCCTACCTTCATGTCGGCTACTCTCCTTGGCCCGCACGCGGGATCTGGACGCGTACTGCGCTGCCTGCACATCTTACAACGAATCGATTTCGAGCCGTTCTTACTATGCCGCGCCTTCCCGCTTTCGAAGTAAACAAGCGATATCAACGCGGGTACTCGCCGGTACCCTTGGCACTGGGAGCGTCCTCGCTTGGCTTACTTGTCCAGCAGACGATTCTGATTCGCCTTTTCTTCGTCCCTATCCTGCCTGCCGGTTCGCAGACTTCGCGGTATATCAAATTCATTCGCGTCGACCGACCATATCAAAGCGGAGTGTGCCATTGAGAATCACGTGGGAGGCCACATGAAATTCAAAATCGTTGGAGCAACGCTTGCTGTCGCCCTTATGTCGTGCAGCCTGTGGGCCCAAACAGACGAACCGAAGAAAGAAACACACAAGAATACTCGTACCGTAACAGGGTGCGTGCAAAAGGACGGTGATGAGTATCAGGTGGCCGGCCGGGACGGCAGCACCTGGGAGGTCAAAAGCGACAGCCTCAACTTGGCTCAGCACCTCGGGCATACGGTGACGGTCACCGGTGCTGTGTCGAACGCGGCTCTGCATGGAGCCAAGGAAGATACCAAGGCGGAAGCCAAAGAACACGGTATCGCGAAGAATTCCACCGAGCACGGCCACATGACGGTAACCAATCTTAAGATGTTGAGCAGAAGTTGCGACAAGTAGTTGCGGGGAGTAGTTGCGGGAAGTAGTTGCGGGAAGTAGTTGCGGGAAGTAGTCGCGAAAAGTAGCGAGTCGCCGAGTCTGGCGAACTTACCGGGGCCCCGATATGGCCCGCGCGCGCATTACGCGTGACGCGGGCCATATCTTTCTCCGCTCAAATCCAAGCACTCCGTAGTTCGGGCTCTCCTTCTGAGTGCCTTCACAGACCCAGCGATGTTCAGTAATCATAAATGTGCTCCACGGTGACTCCGCCAGCTTCCAACGTATGGAGCATCGCATTCAGCGAGGTCACGTCGCAGCCGAGAACAATCCGTTTCACTTCCGGATGCGTAAGGATTGGGATTGAGAACAGCTGCCGCGCGTCCGAGTGGTTGTAGTGCCAGGATCGCGCCGCCAGCACAGAAACGAGGATCTGAGAATTGCCGGCGATTTCGTCGAACTGTACGCCTCGGTCTGCAAACGACGAAGCCACGCTGGTGAATTCCTGGTAGCGCGGGACCGACACAAGGAACGAGCGACGGCCGACCTGGCTGACCTTCCTCACGCTCGGCAGCTGTTGAAACAACATCTCATCGGCGTTGTCAATCCAAGCGTAGGTTTCGGCCGGTTCGCGCCCGTACGTTGCGTGTGTCGCCTTTTCGATCAGCCAGCAATAGAAAGCCTCGATTGCGTAGTCGGCGGTAAGGAACACCTTGCGCTCAAGTTTCCGCAGCGGGTGCGCACCCCACAGGGGCGTCTCGCTCCACAGACCCTTTACCTGGCTCGCGAAGCGGAATTCGTAAAAAGGGCGGACATGAACGAAGTCGGCATACTCGCGTGCGACTTTGTAAGCATAAAGGTCTTCCTCCACCGGTTGGTGACCGCTGGTCATCTCGCTGAGCCTGCCGACGGTCTTTTCGTAGACCCCTTTCAGCAGGTATTCGGCCGAAAAGCTAGCGCCGATAACGACCAGCATCAAGTGCTCTCCACCATTGAAGGCGTACTTCCCGCGCGTGAGACGAGAGATGCAGGCGTAGCAATTCCAATATTGACGAGCTGCGCCAAAATAGGGAAACGCGCTGGGCAGGTGATTCTCCTGAACATCCGCTTTCTCCTGATAACTCCAAACGATGTACCACTCGGGATAGCTGAGATACGTATCGTCCTCAGGACGACCGTAGTCTTTAATGCCTGCAGTGACGGCCTTACTTTTCTGTGACTGTGGGACCGGAGGATGGATCTCTCCCTCGACATCACAATGCCAGCTGCTCGCCGCCTCAACACCGATTAGGACCGGCAACAACAGGAAGGAAAGGAGGCAAACCCAAACGAGGTGGCGCAGCCAGGGATGTCGTTTCAAGCCGTGGCAGGCTCCGGTTTCGGCTTATCGACGGCCATCGCGATCCAGTAGGCTGCGATGAAAATGAGGATGTGGGGCAGATTCACCATCAAGTTTGTCGTTAAGGCAATGGTGTGCAGGTGATCGAAGAAATAAGTGAATACATCGATCGTGTACCATAGGCCCAGGATCCAAAAATAGATTCGCGCCAGGCGGGCTGAGGAGAGCGCTCCGATCAGCGCCAGCGTACCGGCGCCGAGGTGGCCCAGATCAACGATCCTGGTCATATGAAACAGTCCGAACATGAGGCCGTTCTCATCCATGATCCCGGGAACGTAGTCGAGCAGGTAGACGCCAAGAAAGAGCGCGGCGAAGCCAAACGCGCATTTCTGGATCGTGCTGAATTGCCTCTGCATGGAAATCGCTGGCGTTTAATATCCGGCACATTAACGAGCTATACAAGTTGTTTTCTCGCGTTTGCAGACGAACGATAACAGGGAGATGCCCATGCTCCGCAGGCGATCCTTCGTGCTGACCCTCGCCCTTGTTCTGACGTCCTTCCTTCTACTGGCCTTCCAGAAAATCTTCGAGTATGCCGCGGCCCCGGTCAAAGAAAAGGAAAGTGGCTTCGTCTTTCCGCCGGACCCGGGCCAGGAGAAGCCCTCGATTGCCGTGGTGGAACCAAAATCGCCGGCAATCAGGCTCAAGCAACGCGGCGGATTCATCAACGATGCCAGCCACCTGAACAAGACCGAAGTATATGGCATCGCGCGCATTGCGAATGAGGATGACGTCCGCAACGCCCTGCAGTTTGCGCGAGAACAGAACCTGAAAGTGACCTGCGCGGGACAGCAACACAGTATGGGCGGGCAAACGTTTACGCGTGGTGGCCTGGTGCTGGATCTGCGGGACTTCAATCGTATCGACCTGGATAAAGAGCGCAGGCGGATCAACGTTCAATCCGGAGCCCGTTGGTGGCAAGTGCAGCAGAGGCTTGATAAAGCTGGCCTGTCGGTGAAAGCGATGCAGTCGATCAATATATTCAGCGTGGGCGGCACCCTCAGTGTAAATGCGCACGGCATTGATCCGATGCCGGGCCCTGTGGCTCCCACAGTGCGTTCGTTCCGAATTATGCTGAGTAATGGGGATATCGTGAAGGCGAACCTGGCCGAGAATGCGGAACTTTTTGCACACGCGCTTGGCGGTTATGGACTCTTCGGCGTGATTCTCGATGCGGAGCTTGATGTCGTCGACAATGAGATGTACTCGAGCGCCACTTCGTACCTGGATTACCAGCAGTTCCCGAAATACTACAAGGAGAGTATTGAAGGGAACCAGAACATCGGGTTGGTGTTCGGCCGGTTGTCAGTTGCTCCGGAGTCCTACTTGCGCGAAACTGCCATCCACGTCTACACGAGAACGCAATTCAACGATCTGCTGCCTCCGTTAAAGCTTCCCCAGCACGAGGCGCTCGAGCGATTCATCATCAACTTCTCGAAGACCGGCGGCACGGGCCGGTGGCTCAGGTGGACCCTGGAAAAGCACGCGGAGCCGTATCTGCACGACTGCCTTACGCGCAATCAGGCGATGAACCAGAAGGATGCGTGTCTGGTCTCACGCAACGAAGAGATGTACGACGACATGGCGTATCTCGATAACCGCTTGCGAGACACGGACATCCTTCAGGAGTACTTCATCCCATGCGATCGTATGCCTGAGTTCGTGGACGGGCTGCGGGACGCAGTGCAACGGAACGGGACCAACCTGCTCAATGTGACCATCCGTACGGTGCACAAGGACACAATCACCGCGCTTCCCTATGCCACTCAGGATATGTTCGGTTTCGTGCTGTACTTTAACGTGAAGTTCAATAACCAAGAGAACGAGACTCTCAGGAAGACCACAACCGATTTGATCGATCTGGCGCAGAGGGCGGGTGGCACCTACTACCTGCCTTACCAGTTGTTCTATTCACGGGAGCAACTACACAAGTCCTATCCGGGGATCGATGAGTTCTTCGCGGTGAAACGGAAGTATGACCCTGTCGGGCTGTTCACGAACAAGTTTTACGAGAAGTACGGAGCGTGAACGCGCGACTTCTGTTATTCATCAAGATGAAACCCGGCGGTCCGGCCGATCATCAGCTTCGTTTTGTATTGCCCCCGAGTTACGAGAACTCAGGAGTATCCTCTGTTACTTGTCCCTGTTTTGGTGGCAAGTCACTAATGCGCAGAAGACGCACTCTCTCTACTATCCGCAACTCATTGGAGATTTGGCTCCCCGGAGAGGACTCGAACCTCTAACATTTCGGTTAACAGCCGAACGCTCTACCATTGAGCTACCGGGGAACCGGGCAATTGTTCAATCACTTACACGCAAAGCATGATAGCACCAGCCGGAAGTGTAGCGGATACTGTAGCGGGTGGCAGTCGAAAATAGGCTTTTTAGCTCGCTCGCAGGACGTTCAGGCTCATTGGGGTGAGTTCAGGTTTGGGCACAATGTTATGGGGTGGGGAAGCAGGCGCGAAGGCGCCCCCGGCGTTTGTAAATATAGATATGCATCCACAACTTTTGCCTAAAACGGCTTCTTGCCGACGTTCCCAGTTTTCAGGTGGCTAAGCGGGTACTAGTAGCCCACATTCCGATAATCCCGTTTGTCAGGAGTTGGCACATTGTTTAGAGTTTGACGCATTGCGGGCTAATTTGGTGAGGCTGGAAAGCAGCTCGCAGCTATCATCAGGAAGCTTAACTTAAGGGAACGCACCTATAGGAAATGCGAAAAGTTATCAGTATTGCTTTGCTTAGTGCAGCTCTCTCGTTGGCCCCCAATCTAAGAGCTACTCAAGATGTGTTCAGTGAGTTTCAGAGTAGGGTCGACGAAGCTTTGATTCAGGGGATTCGAGCAGGTGATGGAGCCGCAATGGCCCAAGCCGGAAGAAGCGGAAATCGCCTTTTTATTCCTTTTTTGCGGGAGCAACTCAAGAATCGGGACAAACACGTCGATAGGGTTGGACCCGCCAGATTTGCTTTGGCGAGATTAGGAGAGACGGATCAACTGCAAGAGGTGTGGTGCTCGGCAAGCTCAGGAGACCCAGTAGAGAACGGCGCGGCAGTACTCAACCTGGGATTGATCGGAGGTTGGTTCGGCATTCGTGGCCTGGAGATTTTCCTGACTCCTGAAGGACAACGGCATTTTCTAACCACCCCTACTAAGCATAAAGACGCGAGCGACATCGGGCTATTACCGCCTATGTACTATGCCCTTAAGGCTCTCCCCGGAGCAGTACCCCATCCACCCGTTCAATTCGATGACACTCAGATGGCGCAGCAGACCAAGATTTGGCAAGACTGGATTCCAGCGCACAAGGACGAGTTGAGTAAATTGCAACCGACCGGCGACGGTGTCGATTTCTCCGATAATGCCTGCAAGAACGGCAAGTCGCACACAAAGCACTAGCCGAAATCTACGCTCAAGTCCTGATAAGTCCGCTTATCGTCATGTGGCTTTTTACCCGAATTTCTCCCCGGCGGGAGTTTGGATCACTCATCACCGAACACTACGGGGCATGCTTTGTATACAATCCAGGCCAGCTTTCGCGGAGGGATTTAATGAGCACCGAAGCCCCTGAGTACGAGGCCCTGGTAAACCGGATCGGCAAAATTGAATGCGAGAACCGCAGAATGAAACGCGCCGGATTGGCACTCGTTATTTTGTCTGCGACGTTGGTGCTTATGGGGCAGTCGCAAGCAACCAAAGTCGTAGAGGCTAATGAATTCGTACTGAAGGACGCAAGTGGCCACATGCGAGCACGTCTTTGGTTCGGTCTGAACCCGACTAAATCGCCTACGACCACCCTTTTGACTTTTTACAACTCAACCGGACAGCCCGACTTAATTACACTCGCGGCAAATGAGCAGGACCACTCCGCCAATCTTATTCTGGGTGGTCCCTCTGGTGCTTCGCTGAACTTGTCGGCAGACGCGAAAGGGTCTTACGCATCTTTCCAGCCTGCCGTCAACAAACTGCAAGGCATACAACTGTCGGCGGAAGCCGGGGGTTCACGCCTGTCCCTCCAAGGCGCGGGGGACCTTTCCAAAGGTATCAGCTTAGCTGACAGCAAAGCAGGCGGCGAACTGTACGTCAACGACCCTCAGGGTGATGCAGGCGTTTCGATAATGGCGAAACAGGGCCAGGATGGCGTGTCAGTCCAAAGTGGACAGGGGGCTCTGGCCCTTCTTAAGGGCGACTATCTCAGCCTTGGCGACGAAAAATCTCCCGCCGTGCTCTCGGGTGGGAAAGACGGCCCGGATGCCCAAGGTTTCAATGTCCAGCTCGGCGTGTCTGAGACGGTGTCAAAAACAACGGGACAGCAGCGTACTTCAAGCGCCGCGTCCTTGCAGATGTTCAATGGTAAGGGAGATATCATTTGGTCGGCCCCTTAGGATGAATGATTCCTCAGAGGAGCGAACCAGATGCCACAGAATGCCACATCTTTGAAGGCCCCCGCCGTCAAGGCTGCCGTAGCCCTGAAGAGGGGTGAAGGTAAGTCCAAAGCTCAGATAGCGCGTGAGATGAAGATAGACCGCGAGACTGTGACCCGGATTCTCTCCGAGCCTGAGATTAGCGAGGCCATTGAGGCAAGCCGTTCTCGCTGTGTGGCAATGCTCCCCAAAGCAGAGCGAGCCGTGGAAAGGCAACTAGAGAAGGGTGACGGAGACCTAGGGCTGAGACTCCTGGAAAAGTCCGGCGTCCTAGCTGGCCCGCAGCCACCGCGAAACTCGATGACCGTGGACGTGCACCTGTACCAGGCCCTTGCGACGTTCATTGGGCCCATTGACTCCCCGACAGCCAACCAACAGTCTGCCGACAAGGAAGCGAAGCCCATAATCATTGAAAGCGAAACCGGTACGAAATAGAGTTCCTTTGGAAAGTCGATGCCCCTGCCAACACCCCTGCCGGGCCTCCGCTATAGCCATAGAGCCCGCCCTCCAAAATTATAGAAAATAGGGCTGTGGTCCCAGGTGAGAACTGGCACTGTTGTTTAATGCGCCCGACTTATAGTTGAGTGGAGCGAGTTCCGGCCCGCACCAAAAACATGGCCGAATGAAGGTCCGAAAAGACAAGTTTGATGCTGTGCTTGGGAAACTCCTGAAAGCCGCACCAAAGCCGCGCAAGAGCATAAAGACTGCAGGCAAACATGGGCCTAAGACGCCGATATTAACCAAATACTCCTAGGCTGGCGTTCCAGAACACTCGTGGGCCGCTTCTACGCCGTCGGCTTCAGTGTCATCGGCTGAAAATAACGTCTCGTAGCATTCGAGGCAAAGGGAAACAATCTTCCCGTCTCCCATGGACTGACGACGGAAACGATCTTCTGTGACCGCAACTTCAATGGTCTGCGAAAGAAAGTCTTTAAGTACTCCAGCGAGATATTTAGCAGGATTGCCGCCGGGGTCATGATCCTTGTCATAGCATACGAATGCACGTGCGAGGATAGGCTCCGCAGCTTTCGGGTCCGGCACAAAGGCAAATAAGCGCCATCCTTTGCGGGTCGAAGTAGCTTCGCCAGCTGGCGCGAAATCCCATTTCCAGATTTTTCCTTGGTAATCTGGGAATTTCTTCATCGGCTGACTGAAGAAACCAGACAACTGGTGGTCTTTGGCTACTTTTTGTTTGAGTTCTTGCAGTCCAGATTGGAGATTAGCGTCAGGAGCATTACCTATGATGCGGAAGTGCGGATCGCCGAGATCCAGATTGCATTTCAAAGGGTTTGCTCTTTACAAAGCTATCTGCTGCTAGGCCCAGCAATGCGGATGCTTCGTCGTCACATTCCAAATGAAGCGACTCGGCAATAGAATCCAAATGCTCAACTTGTGCTGCTAATCTTACCAGTGAAGTATTCCACCACACACGGATTTCCGAACCAAGTCCATACGCTTTCCTAAGAAGTTCTCTCTCCTCTGCGACAAGTCGGTCGATTGAATCCGCAAGAGACTTAATCTCCTGTCCCGACATAGCAGAGAAATCACGTTGCACGAGGCCAGAGATAGCGCGTTTTTGCAGGCGCACCACACTGCCGAACGTAAACTTTAGGAATAGCGTTTCCACGGCAATGACGCTGACGCCTGCGACGTTAGCGCGTTCCGAGCGGGAACGCACCACTACACATTCAGTCTTTAGCTTTGCCTGATCGACTACGGGTTGCAGTTCGCTAATTGGAAGAACCAGTGTCGCCATCACTTGTCCTTCTCAAATAGAATTGTGGGGATACGTCCAAAACCGGGCCTCAGGATACTAGAAATTATTGCCATTGTCTATATCCTTGGATGCTCTAAGTACCCTGCAAGGTACGGTCCCCGTGCGGGCTGACCCAACAAAGCTTCAAAGCGATTGCTCCGCGCGGGTGCTACTGCAAGCCCTCGAATGCTTGTGGATGCCACACAACGGGGCCATAATCGCGCTCGCCGGAGGTCCCGGCCACCATGCCGACTAGGCAAGAACTAATTAAGCAGCATTGTTCCGTGACGGGGCGATTGGCAACGATATGCCTCGTGGCGATGTTCTTGGTCGCGATTACTTCTCCTGCTGCTCGGGCGCAAAGTTCCGATGTAGTGAGCCTGAAAGGCATCAGTGCACTCCTCGTGGAGGCCTGGGACCTTGGTGACGGCGCTAAGGCAATGGGTCTAACAAAAGAAGCGATTCAAGCCGATGTCGAACTGAAGCTGCGGCTGGCTGGCATGCGTTCCGTGACACCGGACGAAGGCGTCAAGCTTCCCGGGACTCCAATGTTGTACGTCAAAGTCGTTGCGTCCGACCCTGCCTTGGGTGCGACTGTCTCGGTTCAGCTGAGGCAGAATGTCCTGCTAGAACGGAACCGCGTGTTGTTAATACTTGTCCCAACTTGGGATAGGACTATTGTTGTTGCGAACCCGACGGCTCAAGGCATCCGCGATGCGATCAAACGCAGCATCGATGAGTTCCTGAACGCGTGGCTCTCCGCTAATCCCAAGAAGTGAGCTTCTTTCGGTTCCTGAACTAGTTGCGCGAATATGATCCCATGACACCATTGGAGGTGACGCAATGGAAAATTCGACTTCCGACATTCAATCTCTTGTTGCCCGCGTAGAGAAACTGGAAGGCCAGAACCGATGGTTCAAACGGGGAGCGTGTGCCGCATTGCTGCTTTTCGGCTCAGTCTTGCTCATGGGCCAGGCTAAACCTTTGCCCGATGTTATCGAAGCTCATAGCTTCGTCGTCAAAGATTTAGTGGGGCATAAGACTGCTGAGCTTTCGTGGGTGGGTCAGACAGTGCTGAAGTTTTATGACATCAATGGGAACATCCAAACAACCATTACGGGTGGTTTTATCCGGCTTGATGATCCTCCAAACTCTCTGAGCCATGTGAGATTAGGGTTTGATAACAAGAACGAACCGCCGCACGTCCACGTCCACGATAAAGGTTTGGGGGCTACTTTAGGAGTGAAGGGGATAACGGTGGCCACCCAACCTAGCCCCTACTGAAGGGACGAAGCGGGACTACCGAATTTGCTGCGAAATTTAGAATTGGTTTCTATGAGCTTCCACGCCCGGTTATCTCAGACTCCTTTCTTCCAGCATCTCGTGCACCAGCCGTCATCCCCCTCAAGGGCTCCGTGGCAAAGCCTACAAGACTGTGGCAAGGCAATCTTCTTGGTGATTCCGGGCTGTGCGGTAGTGGCGGAATACAACCCGCGATCCCGCGCCACAGCCCTGCGTTGGTAGCGCCGTGGCGACACGTCCCGGGGAACCTTGTTGAATTGGTCTCGTCTCGCCTGGTAGGCCCACTCAATCGCTGTTCTTAGGCCCCAGCTTCGCCTATACAGGTACCCCATGTTCTTCGCCGTAGAATGCGGGAAGCCCGCTCTAATCGCGGCTTGATACTTCGTCAGCCCATCCACAAGATACTCGGCATATTTCATCTGCCGCTCGGTAGGGCATTCCCTATGACCGCCGCGACGGCTTTTGCACCTGTTCTGCATGGGTTAGGAAATCACCTCGGCTGCTTCGGCGCTTCGACGACTCCAAGACGTGGTTGACGCTGTGGCTGCTGTTTCTGCTCAGAAGCGGACGACAGTTCCGGCACTGTTCCTGCACAGCGCAAGGCCCGTATCCTTTCCGGCGTGGCTCCCATGATGACCATCGTCGGCCCCTGGAACGTCATGCCCCGCGGAGCGTCCCTGTTGTCTGTTGCTTCCCCTAGATTCGCCATCATTAAGCGAATAGATGAGAGTTTGTCCTTGCCCTCGGAGTTTTCCATGAACTCAGCAAGCAGCACCGCCATCTGCGCTTTATTGATCCCGACGATTTCAGCGCAATCTCTAAAGGGAGCCTCGGAGTACTTATCGAGAATGCGGTTGGCACTCCACGCGGCACGAGTGACCGGATAACCGGCTGCGATGGCCGAAGCCCTGCGGTCAAGACGCGTCTCACTACCTTTCCGGTAGTATGCCAGCAAGAAAGCCGCCTCTTTTTCCCTCGCTAGCCTGTGCCGCTCTTTGTTCTGCATAACCATATTCCTGTTTGTTAATTATCTCGTATCTGGGACAGTTTTCCAGACTGACGGAGCCCGTGCCGAATGGGTGGTCAAAAAGCGCGCCACGAGCCGGGAATCGCTGTAGTGTGTGCGCTCTGTTTGCCTCACATAGTCCGACATGCGGTCTGAAAACATTTGAGTTAGCCTCGTGGTCACTGTCACATGTGCGTCAAAGGCAGCTTAGGCGGCACGCACGCGATGTTTTAAAAATATCATGGCGCCTACTTCATCCCGCTTCGCTTTTAGCTGGACTTCCAAACCGAACGGTCTGGGAGATTCATGGATGAGCCTAAGCCAGCACTCTGCGGGTCTAGGTTCCCTAGCCGCCGTCGCCGACCAATGGGGGCTTTGCCCCCCTTGACCCCCCAGCGTTTTGATCCGCTCCCCTGTCTGGGCAGAACCAAAAGCTTGCCATGATAAAATGCGGGGTAGGTTTGGAGAGGGACGCCATACCAGGGTTGCGTCGCGGGATGCTCGCCAGCGGTGCCCGCTCCTGTGCCCGTAGGCGTCCCTCATGGAACCCCCGCTAGAGTGCAACGAGGGGGTGCAACGCACATAAGCCGTGTTGCACCTGCAACGCTGGGGTGCAACGAAAACAAGGTCACTGCAACGCGGCCTAACTGTTTGACATCCATAAACTTAACCGCAACGCTCCAAGTGCAACGGGTGCAACGCAACAAAAGGGATACCACTGCAACGCTGCATTTCTCTAGGAAATGCGCGTGTTGCACTCTCAGGCTATTGGTGATCACTCGGTTGCCATCCTTCGGAGGTAAACTGCCAGCCTTCAGCCTCCGCGTGCTGCTTAATCGTGGCGGTATTCCATCCACTAAGCTTGCTCAGGGTGCGCAGGCTAGTCCTGCGGTCGTACTGGATCTTAGAAAGAATCTGGCGCAGACGTTCATCCGTGCTCAATTTCTGACATCTAACTTCCAGTCCATCAGAACGGATGATGGCGAAGTCTCCGCATTCGTCTAAGTAGGGTCTGCCTTGGATAATGAACGGATCGGCCACATCAGGAATATCACGTCCCTTGAGGCATTCGACATTCAGGCGAGTTAGGTCTGCGCTTGCCTTTTCGTACTCGTAGTCCCATCCTTTGCCCTTCTTACGCCGTGCCCGCTCGACACCCCATACAACTTCGCACATGGCCCCGAAGTCACCAGTACCTCGCAGAACGTTTTCTAGCGTCATACACGGAGCCTTGCTTGATGACTTGGGCGAATGATGTAGGCAGTTAACCGCCCTGGCGCCGAGTCTCAGCAACTCAAAGATTGATTCGGCCAGCCCTATGGAATTGGCGCTTGAGCTGTTCTCTTCTGCTCCCCTCATAAACCTGATGGCGGTGTCCAGGAATAGAACAGGTTGCAGCGCCTTAACCATATCTCTTAGCTTCGGGGAGTTGAGGTGCATAACTCCCTCTTTCAATGTGCGGACTAGAAACTCTTCACTGTCCGGTATGCCAAGCTTCTCAATGCGATTGCGTACTGCGCGGCTCCCCATCTCGGGCACGAGATACACAACGGGAACGATCTCTGTCACAGGGAAATGGCCGAACAGCGGCTTACCAGTTCGCAGGGCCTTTGCCATTGCAAGAGACAGCCAGGTTTTGCCAACCCCGGACAGTGAACCTATAAACGTAACTCCCTCTGCGGGAAGGATGTGCTCTATCAGCATTGGCACTGGCCCTTTATCCAATTCCGAAAGTCTGCGGAAATCCTTGCGCCAAGCAGGGAGCACGGCCTTGTCACTGGGAATTGTTTCTGGCATGTGCGCTCCGGTTGTTTCCGTAGCCTGATTCGGTGGGCTTGAAGCTTTCAGTTTTCCTGTAGAGGACGATTACCCCCGCTTCTACCTTTATCTCCAGGGAGCCGTAGAAACGCGACTCTTCCAGTTCGCGCAGCAATCCAATTAGTTCATTCACTGGAGTGTCTCGGGCGGCTTGTCGGGGGAATCTTCTAGATCAACATCAAATCCGAAACGTACTTTCGAGATGGGAACAGGATCGTTGTCGTCAACCTGTGTGCCGGCAATTTTCGCTTTCAGAAATTCAGTAGCATTGATTTTCTTGTCGCCGCCGTAGGAGCACAGGTTGGCTTGAGGATTGAACAGATCGTGCAAGGAGTTCAGCAGATCACAGAGAACCGTAGGACTGGCCCAGCCCTTTTGCTTCACTTGATAAATCCAGTCCAGCATTTGCGCTGAATTGTTGATACGCTCAATATCGACTTCGTAGGTCCAACGGTCCTGCTCGAAAACCAGGCACAGGCGCTCAGCATCCAGCCGCCAATTGCCCCATCGCCTGTCATGAAACAGCGGTGGCTTCGCATAGACGTGTATGAACTGACCGAGAGTGCGAGTGTGCTGTTCTGCCTCATGGTTAGGGCAAAAATAATTCGTGCATCGGCCAGTGTTCAAGTAAAACGCATAATGGCAAAGCCCACACTCGGAATTGACGTTACTGCGGGTTTCAGGTAGGTTGTTCATCTCTCTGTTTCTCCTTTCGGGTTTTCCCTCATCGCATGTTTCAGCATGCGGTGGGGTGTTTCTGCTTGTTCTTGCTTCGGCGTTAAGTCCGCCACGCTCACTTCGGTGGTAGTGCCTTCAAACTGGGCAAACCACCGGCCTGAATCCTGGCGCACTCTCGCTCATTCAGGAAAACACGGCGGCCCAACCGCGTCGGCTGGACAGCACCCCGCGCTATCGCTTTTCTGAGGAACCAAACGCTGATCCCGCCCAAGAACCGTGCAGCATCTTCTAAAGTGAGGAGTCCCTGCCCTGCCAGTTGGCTTTCCCCTGCTTTTGTCGCTCCCATCTCACATTCCTCCATCCTCAGATGTACCGCGTGACTGTGGCCTTGATTGGCACAGAACAAGCTTGACTCACTACCTGTGCCATGTAAATATAATTATCATGGCTCTGACAAACAGATCGTGGCACAGAACTGCTGAAAAGAAGAAAACGCAGCATGCTGAGCGTGCGGTTATCGTTCCACTCCGTTTTGCGGCTGCAATTCCGTGGGTTGATGAAATATCCCTACTCGGAGAGTGGATCGTGGGGCAGACGCCGTTAGACCCCACGCAGACGGAGAGCGGGCTTGAGTTGGTAGCCCCGGATGTCGTGACGCAAGACTGGATTGCATCTTGTATGCATGACCAGTGGACCGATGCTGAGATTTGTCACTTCATCCGCCAGCATGGAGCTTTCAGAAGTAGAGACTGGCACAACCCAAAGTACGCGCTTGCGAGTGATTTACCCGATGACGTAAAGGCGGAAATCCGTAGATTAAATTGGTCTGGGACAGTTTATTTGCTGCGAACGGAAGACTTTCGCAATGAGTGGAAACTACTCACGCATATAGCTCTCTTCACAGGTGGCCGCAAGGATCCGACAACCGCGAAAGAAATCAAGCGCCTGCTGGAGTCAGTTAATAGACCGCTCCCCTCCAAGCCTTCTGTCGGCGGATTATTAGCAGGTGTGCAGCGTGTTGGCGGAAGGCACGCAGATTCTGAACCAGCAGATTCTGAACTAGAGGAAGGAACTCACACGAAGAGCACACGGCTGGACCTCAATAAGCTCATCCCATTGAGGGAACAGTTGCATCGGAAGGTCTTCGGACCCGTAGAGGCCGGTTTTCAACGTTTCTTTGCGCGGCCACGATTGCTGTTCATATTGGACGAGAAAACAGGCCCACGCTTTCAGGTGGAAATAGGCAGTGTCCTAGAAGTGGCTTATTCGACGGTTCTGGCAAATTTTACTAAGGGCTGGCGACGCTGCAAGCGGTCTGACTGCGGGAACATCTTCCGTGTGACAGATGATGATCGCAAGATTTTCTGTTCTCAATACTGCGGGCACTTGACCAGTCTCCGTGCAATCCGCGACAAGCAACGCAGGAAAAAGAAAAAGGTCAATTCAAGACGAGGAGAACGCTAATGGCGATCTTCAAGCGCGGTCGTGTCTATTGGTACCACTTCTTGTTTAACGGTGTGCACATTCAAGAGAGCACCAAACAAGGCAATCCGCGTGTCGCTCGCAACATGGAATCGGCGCATCGCACGTCCTTAGCAAAAGGCGAAGTGGGCATCCGCGACCACAAGCCAGTGCCAACCCTACAGCAATTCATCACGAGAGAGTTCCTGCCGTGGGCAGAAGCGACATTTAGGGCCAAGCATAAGACATTTCTTTGGTACCGGGGCGGTGCGCGGCGATTAGGCGAATTTGAGTCGATGGCGAGTGCAAAACTTGACCAGATCACAGGGGCACAAGTGGCGGCGTATGTCGCCCGCCGACAAGCTGCCAAATTGAACATCACCGCAATCAACCGGGAGCTTCAAATATTGCGGCGTATCTTGCGCCTTTCCGTGGAATGGGGTCATATCCAGCAATCGGCCAAGATCAAGATGCTCCCTGGCGAGACCCACCGAGAACGGGTAATCAGCCCATCCGAGGAGGCCCGCTACCTTGCCGCTGCGTCAGAACCGTTGGCCTCTATCGCAACGCTGCTCGCGGATACGGGTATGCGCCCAGAGGAATGCTTCCGCCTGCGCTGGGAGGCTATTACGTGGATTAACGGACGGCATGGCTCTTTGCTTGTGACACATGGCAAGACGGCTGCTGCACGGCGCTCGCTGCCAATGACGCCCAGGGTTAGGAACATTCTAGAAACCCGCTGGGAGGCTGCTGGGAAGCCCGAGGAGGGCTGGGTGTGGTCTGCGCCGACTCGCAGCGGCCATGTAGAGCCATCTACCATACGCAAGCATCACACCGAGACCTTTGAGACGATAGCGGAACAAGGTGCTATGAATAACTTGAAGCCAGTGCGCCCGTTCGTGCTTTACACGCTACGGCACACGTTTTTGACCCGCCTGGGCCAGAGTGGCTGTGACGTGTGGACACTCGCGAGAATCGCAGGGCACAGCACAATCGGAATATCAGCTCGCTATGTTCATCCGTCTGAGGATGCGGTACTCGCCGCCATTACGAAACTCACTGGAGCCGCGAAAGGAACTATTGAGTTAGCTAAACCGGAACAGCGTCCGATGTTGCCTAGCTAGCACTGTAGCGGAAACTGTAGCGGGTACCTTCTTAGATGGAGTGGGACCAGCTTGCATATCAAACCTCAAATCACTTAAGTCTCAACAGGTACAAGGCCGTGCAATTTCGTCCGAAACCCGAGGAACGGTTAACAGCCGAACGCTCTACCATTGAGCTACCGGGGAACCGAAGACGCTTTCATTCCCTGAAGTCCCCCGATCATAACACGCACACAATGTGCCGCGGGACTTGTATCAGGCGAAATGAGTGAGGGGAAATGTGTCGCGAGATTGCGGCGGAACGCGTCGAAGATTCTGGAACGCTCGCCCGCGCGGTTATTTAGGGTCGGGCGGCGGATTCTCGAAAAGCTTCTTGTGGATCGTGCCCACCAACTCCGCGACATCCACGGGCTTTGTAAAGTAGTGGGCCACATGGTGACGGGTGGCTTGCATAGCCGTGGCTTCGGCGGGGTATGCCGTGAGAACGAAATTGACGCAGCGGGGTTGAAACCGTCTCATCTCCTCGATCACGCGGAAACCTTGGTTGGGCACGGGAAGATTCAGATCGGACAAAAGCGCATTGAAGCTGTCTGTCCGGATCTCATTGACGGCATCCTCTACGCTGGCTACCGAAGTTACATCGAAACCGTGTTTCGAAAGGATGCGGGGCAAGGTCAAGCGAATTCCGATTTCGTCATCCACGAGCAGCAATCGTTTGCGCAACAATTCGTCAGCCACAGATCGTCCCACGCGGCACTTGACCGAGTGCGCTATTTTATATCTTCATTAATATCCAGCCTGTCTAATATTGCACACTCCGCCATCCCCGGACTTCACCTCTGCCTAACTGGGGTTTATACAAAGGGCTGATTTTGTGCCGGTATTTTTACGCCTGATCCTGGGGGTTTCTCTAGTGGACTCGAGTGAGGTTCAGCAGCGCCGGCAGCAAATCCCTCGATGCCGTGCCCTTGGAGACCAGCGCATCGGCGCCAACGATTTGCGCGGCTGTTTTGGCCTCGCTGCTGTCGTGGATGGTGAAGAGAACGATCTTGGTCCCGGGCGCTATGCGGCGGATTTCCATGGTCGCTTTGAGCCCGTCCATTACGGGCATGGTGATGTCCAGAATAACGACGTCCGGCTTGAGCTCCATCACCTTAGCCATCGCCTGCTGGCCGTTTTCCGCTTCCCCGCAAACTTCCATAGGCCCCGTCGCAAGCAGCAATCGAAGGCTGTTGCGCACCATAAGCACATCGTCGACCAGCAAGATTCGAGGCAACATAGCTGCGGCTAAGGTAACTCACCCCTGTTGCGGCTCCATACCCGTGAACCTTGATCGAGGGTAAGAGTCACCCTGATCGAGGGAACGAGTCACCCTAGGAAACTCAGCGTCAGGCGGACCATACAGGACAATCCCTAAGGGTATAACTCCGCGATGAACGCGCGCATCGCCGAGCGCGGCAGAAATTGATCTCCCTTTGCCATCATTGCAGTCGGAATTCCATCAAGGCTTGCTGGGGAACTTGCCAGAAGGTTGAAAGCCAAGAAAGAAGAGGATCGCAGCAGTTACTGTACGCGCGTGACCCGGGTCTCGAAGCCGACCAGCGACTCAAAGATTGCCAGGACATGGCGGCGGTACTCGACCATGCGCTCGAGCACCTCGCGCAGGCTGGGTTCCCGTTCCGCCTCGCGATGCCACCGCGCCAGCACCTGTGGCGGCACCTCGATATCCCGGCGAAGTTCCTCGGCCGAATGGCCGCGCAGAAATAGGCCGTAGAAGAAGGCTGCTTCGCGCTGCGGGAACTCAAATTCCCGTTGCGTCTCGTCGGCGATAATGAATCCATCGGCCATACAAGAAAGGCGCAGTTTACCGGAACCCTTGCCCTCGTCAAGAGGGACTGAAGTAACTTCTAACCCGCGGCCGCCTGCGCCCATATACCTCTCCCGTGCCGAAACTATCCCTGAAGTGGTCTGGAAAAGAAATCAGGTTACTGCCTTACTGCAAACTCCGAAACACACCGAACTCCCCGATGTTACCCCGGCTGGCGGGCTGAACGCACGAAATCGCGCAATGCCGAAACGTTGGGACCATAAACGCCAACCCGTGCGGCATCCACCGGCAAACCCAGCCGCTCCGCCAGTTCCAGGTTGATTCCCGCATCGTCGAGTTCGGAAAGGCTGAATCCGATCACCGGCAGAACGCGGTTTATGCCCGACGGAGCCACCGGCCGTGGCGGACGATGACGCTGCCACGGGCGTTGCGCTAGCTGGAAGAACTGATGCCAATCGCGCCTATCCCACATCGCTCCGCCTTTCCCGCGAAGTCAACGCGCCCTGTGCTGCTATATGGATGCTTCAGCGGCATCCAAGGTCGCCTGTCTTTTTCGATTCAAGGATGCCCCGCACTTCATATACGCTAGAAGCCGCCCCGCGTCTACGGTCGTGTCCAACTACTACATACGAGTTTCGTCCCGACCCCACGGTCGGACCCCGGCCCGCCCGGCGCCTCGCGTGCCGCAATCGCGCTTACCCGCTGTATACTGACTGGCTGGGTGCCTGCTCGGTTCGACAACATGCTCAGACCCGTCATCGTCATCCATTACCACGAACTCTGGCTGAAGGGCCGGAACCGCAAGTTTTTTTTAGGTAAATTTTTGATCGCCCTTCGCCAGGCCTTGGCGGAATTCCCCGCCGTGCGCATGCGCCAGCCGGGTGACCGTGTGGTCATTGAGTTCGGCCCCGAAGCGCCCATGGACAAGGTAGTCGCTCGCGTGCAGCGAGTTCTCGGCGTGGCTTACTTCGCGGTCGCTCGCCCGCTGCCTCGCGGATCGAGCGACGATCTTGCCGCTCTCTGCCAGGCCGCATGGGAAGAGGTAGCGCCCCTCCAGTTCTCAAATTTCGCCGTCCGCGCCAAGCGCAGCGACAAGTCCTTTCCTCATCCCGTCAGCGAAATCGAATCCCGCGTCGGGCGCTTTCTCCTGGACCGATTGCAGGCCGCCGGCCGCTCCGTCCGTGTGCAGCTCGATGATCCCGAGCTCACCTGCCGCATCGAAATTACTCCCGGGCCGATGTTGGTCTATGCCGGGAAGATCCCCGGTACCGGCGGGCTTCCCGCGAATACTACCGGCCGCATGGCCTGCCTGCTTTCCGGCGGATTCGACTCTGCCGTCGCCGCATACAAAATGATGCGGCGCGGCGCGCACGTTACCTTCGTGCACTTTTGGGGCGGCGGAGCGAAGCCTGGAGAGTCCTCGGTTCACGTCGCGCGCGCTTTGGTCGAGCGCCTGGTGCCTTACCAGTTTTCGGCCAAGCTCTATTTGGTCCCCTTCGAACCCATTCAGCGGGAAATCGTGCGCAGCGCTCCCGAATCGTATCGGCTCCTGCTTTACCGCCGGATGATGCTGCGCATTGCGGAGCGCATCGCGCGAAGAAACCACGCCGAAGCCATCATCACCGGCGACAGCCTCGGCCAGGTCGCTTCCCAGACGTTGCAGAATATGGTCGCCGTCGGCTCCGCTTCGCCCATGCCTGTTTTTCGTCCGCTCGCGGGCGACGACAAACAGGAGATCCTCGCCGTGGCACGTCGCATCGGCACCTTTGAACTTTCCGAGGAGCCCTTTCACGACTGCTGCCCGCTCTTCATGCCGCGCAGCCCGGCGCTATATGCCTCCGCAGCCGACCTGGAGCAGGCCGAGGCGCAATTGAATGTTTGGGAGTTGGTAAAACGTGCGATGGATACTGTGACGCTCGAAAAATACAACTTCGCCGCGGGCCGGATCGAGCGTACCGAAGTTGTGCGCCCCGCGCCCATCAGTCCT
>Ga0206870_1040_pt1 | contig 34796 bp, 34 predicted proteins | sample Alteio_BWOrgCont_36_FD_152620 | JGI IMG/M metagenome (GOLD analysis project Ga0206870, IMG submission 152620) | Enriched cells from forest soil in Barre Woods Harvard Forest LTER site, Petersham, Massachusetts, United States -... | ecosystem: Environmental > Terrestrial > Soil > Temperate forest >... | reverse complement strand
TTGCACGGTCACATGGTGAATGCCAAAAGTATTCGCCAGCCGCAAACGAATCTCCGTCAGAATCTTCTCGCTTTGTTCCATGTGCATATCGGGAATGCGAATGTGGCAAGAAAGCGCATGATCGTCGGCGCCCAGGGTCCAGACATGAATATCGTGCGCCTCCTGCACGCCCGAAACCTGCAAAATGGCATTCGCTACGTCGGGAAGGCACATCTCTCGCGGCAAACCTTCAAGCAATATGTGCCCGGACTCGCGCAGGATCCCTATGCTGGACCACAAAACCAGGCCAGCGATCACGAAGCCGAGCGCTGGATCGAGCCATAATTTCCCAGTCATACCGATAACGACCGCGCCAACCAGGATGCCGACATTGGAGAGCGCATCGCCAAGGTTGTGCACCAGTAGCGCGCGTAAGTTCAAATCCCTGCGGCCACGCACTAGACCCAGTGTGATGCCGCCGTTGATGACCAGCGCCAGTAGCGATAAGCCGATCATCCACTGCTCCTGCACCGCAACCGGGTGGCGAAATCGATCAAGCGACTCCCAAAAGAGACCTCCGGCCACCAGGAGCAACAAGATGGAGTTGGCAAACGCCGCAAGGACACCGGCGCGGCGATAACCGAAAGTTCTCTCGGCGTCGGCCGGTTGACAGGCCCAGTGCGCCGCAATCCAGGAGATCACTATGGTGGGCACGTCCGAGAGGTTATGGATCGCGTCACTCAAAAGCGCAACGGAATGGCCTAAATAGCCGCCCAGAAACTCGGCAGCGACCAGCGCCAGTGTGGCCAGGAGCGCCGCAGACAGAAATCCGCTGGCCGGCTTTGAATGCGAGTGCGCATGGGCGCCATGGTGCACGTGCATCACAACCATTCTACTTTAAGAGTTCCGAAGTGTGCACCGCGGTACCTCGCCCGCCGGGCTAATGCCTGTGGCTGCAGTTTTCGGCATCGCGTTCTAAGCAACGGGGCGTTGAAAGGCATTTGACTTCGCCGGAAAGGGGTGCCTACTATGCCCATTACCCTTGTGTTTACGAAGGTTTACCGGCCAAGGCGTTGTTTTAACGCGAATTATAGCGGCGCGATTCCAGGTCATTCTCCGATATGCCGGGCAAAGTAGCCAAACTCAGCTTCTGGGGCGTGCGCGGTTCCACTCCCACGGTGGACCGAGCCACGTGGCGCTATGGAGGAAACACTCCTTGCCTGGAGTTGATCACGCCGGATGGCGGACGTCTGATCCTGGATTGCGGCACTGGCGTGCGCATCCTGGGAAATCGCCTAGCCGCGGCCGGGGACAAAATCGTTGACGCGCAGATTTTAGTCACGCATTACCATTGGGACCACATCCAGGGCATTCCATTTTTTGCGCCGCTGTATTCACCGCAGAATAAGTTTCACTTTTACAGCTTTCGATCGGAGTTTCTGGGCCGGGAGAGCCTGAAACGCGTTTTTGAAGCGCAAATGGCCCACCCCTATTTCCCGGTGGACCTGAGCGCCATGTCGGCAACCCGCGATTTCACCGACATTGCCGGCGGGGATTGCTTCTCCATCGGAGATACGCGCGTCACCGCATGCTGGCTGAATCATCCGCAGGGTTGCCTCGGCTTTCGAATCGAGACTCCAGTGGGCACGATCGTCTACGCGACGGACAACGAACCGGGAAATCTGGAATACGACCGCAACCTGCGGCGGCTTGCGGAAGGCGCGGACGTCTTCGTGAATGATGCGCAATACACGCCAGAGCAACTGGAGACGCATCGCGGCTGGGGTCATTCGAGCTGGCGCGAAGGTGTGCGAATCGCTGAGAGTGCCGGGGTACGAAATCTGGTCCTCTTCCATCATGACCCGGACTCCTCCGACAAGACCGTAGATGGCGTCCTGCGCGATGCGCGCGGGAAATTTGAGAATACGTGGGCCGCTGCCGAAGGCATGGTCATGACGCTGGGGGAAGAACACACCGACGTGGTGATCCCAGCGGGACGAGACGGCCTGAGGCGAGAGGCGCACTTCCGAGCCCGGGTCACCGGCTTTACACAAGAGGGGAAGGCTTTTGAGGAGGAGACTGTAATCCGCGATCTGAGCCTGCATGGCGCCTTGATTTATCTGGATCACAGCCCCAAATTACAGTCCGAACTGCAAGTGATGATGGAAAATCCCGGCAATGGCGACAGCCAGCGGCTGGCGCTGCGGGGATATGTGGTACGCATCGAGCCGGGGCCGGAGAAGGACCAGGTCGGCGTTGGGATTGTCTTTACGGAATAGATGACGCACACTGATTGCGCCATCCATGAGTCCCAACGAAACGCGGTCGAACCGCAAACTGATCCGAGTGCTGGTAGCTCAGGCTCCGCTGGCACTTAAGAACTTCCGGCTTTATTTCACCAACCTTTATCGGCGCAAAATTCTGCGGACCAATATCGTGGCGCCGTACGCGCTTATCTTCTACGCCACGCACAAATGCAATCTCGCCTGCAGCTATTGCACCCAAAAAGAGCCTGACGTCTTCAGCGACGAGTTGTCGACGAGCGATACCCTGCGCCTGCTGCGGCTGATTCGCAGAGAAACCGATTCCATTGTGTTTACCGGCGGCGAGCCGACGCTACGCCCTGATATCGAGGAGCTGGTTGCCGCGGCTCGCCAGCGTTTGGGATTTCGCTCGGTCATGCTCATCACCAACGGCACCTTGCTGGACCGGCGTCTAAGCCTTTTCGAGAACCTGACCGGCCTGGTGATCAGCCTGGACGCGCTGACCATGGATCCTACCAATGCATTGTCGAAGCCCGCGGCCCTGCCAAAAGTGATGGAGAATATCGCGCTGGCCAGGGCGCGCATGCCACATCCGCGAAACATCACCATCAGCACGGTAATCGAAGAGTGGAATATCGGCGAGATCGAACGCATTCTGGACTGGGCCGGCGAACAGGGCTTCGTCTTCGCGACGCAAAGCGCGCTCAAGGAAAAGCTTCCTAATCTTCGCCTGATCGAAAATCAACGTTACCTGGACCTCGTTCGCAAAATCATCGAGAGGCGCAAGCAGAATATTCAGCCCATTAATGGCACGCCGCGCTCGATCGAAACGCTCTTGCGCTTCGGCGATTTTCAGTGCTTCCCCACGATGTTTCCGAGAGTCTACCCGAATGGAGACGTTTTCTATCCCTGCGAGCCGCTGCGGAAGATTGGAGGCAACCTCCTGCGCGAAGGTTCGCTGGCCAAGGTCTTCGCGCGAGGAAGAAAGCTGCATGGCGACATTCCCGACTGCCACGGAATCTGCCACTTATTCGGCAATGTCGTTTCGCATTACTACACCAACGATTTTTGGCGCCTGGCAGGCGAATATATCCGCTAACGAACGCTTCTGAAGAACCCCGATTTTGCGGACGCCCCGCAAAGGGCGCTATATGAGTCTGTGCCTGCGCTACGGGTGAAGAGAGAGAGTGACGCCGTACGCGGCGGTCGCCGGATTATACAGAGGCGCCAAAGTGATAAACCGAGCCTTGGGCACGTAGAATTGCGAGTGGTGATGGTAGACGTATCCCCCGATGGTGTAGCCAATCACTGAACCGACCAAAGCGTCAGAAGGAAAATGGTCCTGTCCGGTGACGCGCGCGATGCTCACGCCCGAGGCTATACCGTACAGCAGAACGTGCAACCACGGATGGCCGGGAGTTTCCTCAACCATTACTCGCGCAACAGCCCACGTAGCGGCGGCATGGCCCGAAGGAAACGAACCGTTATAGGTGTAGATCTCGCTGTCATCCGGCCAGAATTTGCCCGTTCCGGGGGCTACAAACGGGCGCTGGCGATTCGTAGCCAGCTTCAGCGATTCCACAACGAGGGTAGCATCCGCCAGCGCTTCCAGGGACAACATTCCGGCTTCGCGTGGCCCCTCCTTGTGTTCCAGCCGTCCGATCGCGTAGGTGAGGGCCGCGGCTCCGACCAGCACATAACCGGAGCCGACATGCGTGAAATCATTGCTGACACGGATACGCGTCGGGGACGGGCCGAGCGCGTTCATAGCTGGCACGTCATACTCGAACGCCAGCGCCGTCGCTCCGGCCATAGGCAGGAGCCAGAGCAATTTCCGGCCGCGAAGACGCGCCGGCGCAGTCCAGATTGCCGCCTGGTCATGCAGCACGTCTCTGAGGCACCCCACCGGCGAAGCCAAATCACAGGCAGTCTGCGTAGATCGAGTAACGCCGGGGCCGATATGCTCGGGCGCTTGAGCTTCGCCCGGTAAGGATGATGACGAACTCTCCGCCACGGGGCCGGATGAGCTCGATACAGTATCTGCCGACGGAGAATCGTCAAGTGCCGTAGGCCCCTGAGCCGCAATCGATGGACAGAAACTGATAACAAAGATCCCTAACAAAAGCCCACAAATGTGGAGGCAAGGTAGTTTAAAGATTGTTTTCACAATGACTCGTCTGCGTATGGATTTTAGAACAAAACGCCAAGGCCGAAGGCCTAGATAGGGGTGGGCGCCGTTCAAAGGCCGCTACATCACAATAGCATATGGCATTACGAAGCGCTTGCAAGCGGCCGCAGTCAGCGCAACACAGGCAGCTCGCGATAGAGTTGGCTGCGAAGTGTTTCATCCGCCACCCTTGCCAGGTGCTCGGCAAAGCTGCCTTCGTAGACGAACTGGGTCTCGGAGTGATTGCAATCCAGGCGAAGCCGCCAGACAGCGCCGGCAGGTTCGACGGTTAGTGCCCGAATCTGGATCAAGGGTAGTTCCAGCAAGATCTGCAGAGCGGGGTTCAACACCCACAGGCGATCCGGACCGATAAAGAGTTTGGCGGGACGCAGCGCTCCGGCGTCATCAAGGTAGCGACCACCATCCACGACGATCAGTGCCCCCAACTGCCTGGCACGCTCGTCGATTGAAAAATCGGCGCTTTTTGGCGCCAAAGCTAACGCCAACAACAGCAGTCCGGCGCCCGTGACGAGAAGTGCGAGGTGATGTCCGCCCGCCGCTCCCCACGCTACCATGGCTATGCCCACGAGGCCCGTGATGAGGCGTCCACAATTCCACGCCAGTCTGTGACGCCGTAGCCGGTTCGTTTTCGGAATAATGAGGACCAGCGCGAAAATAACCCAGAGCACACCGCGGCGCAATCGTGCCAGTCCCGCACGCAATGGGGCGATTCTGGAATCCTGGGTCATAAGGAGCGATGACCCATCTTCGATTGGAGGCCGCGGGATGTCAAATCCCGGCTGGAGAAAAGACCTGAAAAGGACGGCCGCGATAGGCGCTATTCCTTGTAAGGATAATAAAAAATCACGCGATTCGGAGAATGGCAATGCGCCTGGGCTACAATATTGATGCATCAAAACAAGTGCCATGGCAGAAACGGCGACCCCACCAGAGCGGCGCGGACCGCGCGATGAAGATACCCGCTTGCGGAATGCCCTGCGGGCGCTGCGTCACCGAAATTTCCAATTGTTCTTCAGCGGGCAGCTCGTCTCCCTGGTGGGCACCTGGATGCAAAACATCGCCCAGGATTGGCTCGTCTATCGGCTAACCGGTTCTTCGCTGTTGCTGGGTGTGGTCGGCTTTGCCAGCCAAATTCCCATTTTCCTGCTGGCTCCTGTGGCGGGCATCGTAGCCGATCGTTGGAATCGGCATCGCATCATCATCGCCACGCAAACTACTTCCATGTTGTTGGCGCTGACCCTTGCCGGGTTGACACTCGGGGGGGTGATTCGCGTCTGGGAGATCATGGTGTTGTCGTCCCTCTTGGGGGTAGTAAACGCCTTCGACATCCCCGCCCGCCAATCTTTCCTGATCGAAATGGTCGGGCGCGACGATCTATTGAACGCCATCGCGCTGAACTCCTCCATGTTTAATAGCGCGCGTATTATCGGGCCTGCGATTGCAGGCATACTGGTGGCGTCCGTTGGTGAGGGCTGGTGTTTTTTTGCCAACGGCGTTAGTTACATCGCAGTCATCGCCGGGCTGCTATCGATGCGCCTGACGCGGCAGGCGACGCTGCAGAAACATGGATCGGCACTGGAAAATATGGTCGAGGGGTTTCGCTTCGCGCGCCATACCGCCCCGGTGCGGGCCCTGCTGCTTCTGGTCGGCTTTGTAAGCCTCGCGGCCATGCCCTACACGGTGCTGATGCCCATTTTTGCGGGTCGCGTTCTGCATGGCGGAGCGCGTGAACTGGGAATGTTAATGGGCGCAACCGGCGTGGGGGCCTTGTTCGGCGCATTGACGCTCGCTTCGAAGCGAGGAGTGACGGGGCTGGGACGCTGGGTGTGGGTGGCCGCGACAACTTTTGGGGCGAGCCTTGTTCTCTTTTCACTGTCGCGGCATCTGTGGCTATCGGTGGCTCTCCTGGTGCCGGCAGGATTCGGAATGATGCTTCAGATGGGATCGGTGAATACGCTCTTGCAGGTCATGGTGCCCGATCGCCTGCGAGGCCGCGTGATGTCGCTGTACTCTATGATGTTCATCGGAATGGGACCCATTGGCGCGCTGCTCGGCGGCTTGGCAGCGGCAAAGTTCGGGGCGCCATGGACGGTGGCCATCGGTGGTTCCACATGCATTACCGCGGGCGCCATTTTCGCGCGGCTTTTGCCGGCGATGCGCGGTGAGGCCCGGGAATTGATCCTTGCGCAGGGAGTCGGCAGCGGCGACCCCCCGGGGCCTTTGCCAATACCACGACCTTAGGGCTGCAGCATAAGTGCCCGCCCCCAAAATGGGGCGAGCACACACCAAACTGAGGAGCAAACAGATATGCAGATCGCAATCATCGGCCTCGGAAGAATGGGCGCAAATATGGCCCGCCGCCTGCTGCGGGCGAAGCATGACTGCGTGGCCTTTGATCGGCACCCGGAAAACATCGCGAAGGTGGCAAAGGACGGAGCCAAAGGAGCAACATCACTCGAAGATATCATTCAGAAATTAACGCCACCCCGCGCGATCTGGCTGATGGTTCCAGCCGGAGGAGTGGACGCCACCATCGACCAGCTTGTCCCCAAGCTGCAGCGCGGAGACATCCTGATCGATGGCGGAAATTCTTATTACATCGACGATATACGGCGCGCGAAGCAACTCCAGCAGCGCGGAATTCACTACGTGGATGTGGGCACGAGCGGCGGCGTGTGGGGGCTGGAGCGCGGCTATTGCCAGATGATCGGCGGACCGCGCGAGATCGTGGAACATCTGAATCCGATCTTCAAAGCGCTCGCCCCGGGCCGAGGCGATGCGCCGCGAACTGCAGGACGCGAGAAGATCGACGGTACCGCCGAAGAGGGTTACCTTTACTGCGGCCCCTCGGGCGCCGGCCATTTCGTAAAAATGGTGCATAACGGGATTGAGTACGGTCTCATGGCGGCATACGCCGAGGGCTTGAATATTTTGAAGCACGCCAACGTGGGTAAAACCGCAAATCGCACCGACGCGGAAACCGCTCCGCTGCGCGACCCCGAACACTATAGCTATGACTTTAATCTCGCAGACGTGACCGAGGTGTGGCGGCGTGGCAGCGTGGTTGCTTCCTGGCTGCTGGATCTGACCGCCAGCGCCCTGCTCAAGAAACCCGATCTAGCGGGTTTCTCGGGGCGCGTCTCCGATTCCGGGGAGGGGCGCTGGACGATTCTGGCGGCGGTGGAGGAAGGCGCGCCCGCACCGGTGTTGAGCGCAGCTCTGTACGAGCGGTTCACATCCCGGGGCGAGAGCGACTTTGCGAATAAGCTGCTTTCGGCCATGCGTTTTGAGTTCGGCGGGCACGTCGAGAAAACCTGAGAACACAACAAGCATGTACGGAAAGCCGAGAGCGGACCTGGCTTCCCGCGAATCCACAGAGAAGCTGCATCGGGGCAAAGGAGTTCGTGATGAGCGCCACCTTTACAGTCAATGTTACCGAGCCGCGCCGTTTAGCCAAAGATGCCGCACGCTCCGACGCCTTGGTCTTTTTTGGTGCGACCGGCGACCTCGCATACAAGCAGATTTTTCCTTCGCTGCAACAGATGATCAAGCGCGGCAACCTTAACGTGCCGGTGATCGGGGTGGCCAAAGCGGGATGGTCGCTCGAGCAGTTTCGCGCTCGCGCGCAGGACAGTCTCGCAAAGCACGGCGGCGTGGATCAGGCCGCTTTCTCCAAATTATTGGAATTACTGAACTATATTGATGGCGACTACCATGATCCGGCCACGTTCACGAAGCTTCGCCAGATTCTAGGCAAGGCGCAACTCCCGACGCATTATCTGGCCATTCCCCCCAGTTTTTTCGAAACTGTGGTGAAGGGGCTGACTGATTCGGGATGTTCAAAGAATGCACGCGTCGTCGTGGAAAAACCGTTCGGCCGGGATCTTGCATCGGCACAGGAGCTCGACGCCACGCTTCACGCAGCTTTTCCAGAATCTTCGGTCTTTCGCATCGATCACTATTTGGGGAAAGAAGAAGTGGAGAATCTGCTTTTCTTTCGATTTGCGAATACCTTCCTTGAGCCGATCTGGAATCGCAATTACGTGCAATGCGTGCAGATCACCATGGCGGAATCGTTCGGAGTTGCCGGACGGGGCAAATTCTACGAGGAAGCCGGCGCGATCCGCGACGTCGTGCAAAATCATCTCCTGCAGGTAGTCGGCTTTCTGACCATGGAGCCGCCCACAAGCATGTACCCGGAATCGCTGCGTGACGAGCAGGTCAGAGTGTTCCGCACGATTCCTCCCATCCAGCCGGAAAACGTGGTGCGCGGGCAATTTGAAGGCTATCGAGAGATTCCCGATGTCTCTCCGGATTCGCAAGTGGAGACGTTTGCCGCGTTGCGCCTCGAAGTGGATTCCTGGCGCTGGGACGGCGTTCCTTTCCTGCTGCGCACGGGTAAATGTTTGCCCGTCACCGCAACAGAGGTTCTCGTCAAGCTCAAGCAACCTCCCCTTCGGCGATTTCCGGGGCAGAACAATTATTTCCGCTTTCGCCTCGGTCCCGATCTCTCCATAAATCTTGGCGCGCGAATCAAGCGGCCCGGCCCGGAACTTAGTTCGATGCCCGTTGAACTCTCCGCCGTGCATCTTGATCTCAGCGCCGAGCTGCTTCCGTACGAACGGCTGCTTACCGACGCGATGCGCGGCGATCCGCTGCTGTTCGTGCGCCAGGACGCGGTTGAAGCCGCATGGGCGATTGTGGATCCCATTCTGAGTCCACACGCGCCGCCGCTCTATCCATATCCGCGCGGAAGCTGGGGCCCTCCGGAAGCCGATCGTCTGGCCCAGGACGTCGGCGGGTGGCACAATCCCGAGCCCTCAACGGACTCTGGCACATCACACCATATGTGGAAGTACGACGAACATGAAGACAGCGGCAAAGTTGGCGCCTAGCCCAGTCGCCGCACAAGCCCAGGAGACCGGATTTGTATTTGCCGCGGCCGCATTCGCGGCGCTTGGCGGGCTCCTCTTTGGTTACGACACCGGAGTTATTTCCGGCGCCCTCATTTTCATTCGCACACAGTTTGGCCTCTCCACTTTCCAGCAGGAGCTTGTGGTGAGTGTGGTGTTGGTGGGAGCGGCGACGGGAGCTCTCACCGGAGGCCGCCTGGCCGACCTTTTCGGCCGCAGATTCATGCTGATCATTACAGCGCTGATTTTCATTGCCGGCGCGATTGTCTGTGCCGGGGCGCCATCATTAAACTTCCTGGTAATCGGCCGCTTGATTGTTGGGCTGGGAATTGGCTTCGCCACCAGCACCGTGCCGATCTACATCTCCGAGGTATCCCCGCCCCAGGCGCGCGGGTGGCAGGTCTCGCTATTTCAGCTGGCCATCACCATCGGTATCCTTGCCGCGTATGTAGTCGACTACATCTACACGCAAAGTGGCGGCTGGCGCTGGATGCTGGGGTTGGCGGTTGTCCCCGGCGCGATACTCGGGCTGGGAATGATTGGCATGCCAGAAAGTCCGCGCTGGCTTGCCGAGCATGGTCACTCCGACCTTGCCCGGCAGGTATTAGCCCGAGTTCGCGGAACAGACAACGTCGAGCCGGAATGGCTGGAGATCCAGCAGACCCTGGCCCATAGGGGCGAGCGGGGCCGCTTCGCCGACTTGTTTAGTCCATCGACGCGAACGGCGCTGTTAATCGGGGTTGGCTTGGCGATTTTTCAGCAAGTCACCGGCATCAATACCGTCATCTACTACGCGCCGCTGATCGTGCGGTCGGCGGGAATCCCGACCGCTTCGGGAGCCATTCTCGCAACGGCGGGTATCGGCTTAGTCAACGTGCTCATGACCATCGTCGCCATGTGGTTGATCGACCGCATGGGGCGACGCCCCCTTTTGCTGATTGGAATCGGGGGAATGATATTCAGCCTGGCTGTGCTCGGCTTCGTTTTTCGGGGGCCCGCCGGCGGCACGCTGGCCTGGTTGGCGGTGATCACGCTCATGGTTTACGTCGCCTCGTTCGCCATCAGCCTGGGCCCCATTTTCTGGCTCCTGATTGCAGAGATTTACCCGCTACGCATCCGAGGCATCGCCGAAGGCACGGCGGCTGGGGTGAATTGGGCCTTTAATTTTCTGGTGTCGTTTACTTTCCTGACGCTGCTGGAGTCGTTAGGCACGAGCTTAACCTTCTGGCTCTATGCCACGCTGGCAATCGCCTCATGGTTGTTCTCTTATTATCTGGTCCCTGAGACCAAAGGACGCACGCTCGAAGAGATCGAGCAATCGTTTCGGCAAAGCCACGCGGCTTAAACCCGGCAACTCAGGGAGCGCCCGCGACTCGAGCGGACGCGCAAACCGAAAAAGAGATCTGCTGGATCTCTACTTCTCGACGACTCCGCAGGCGATCCGGTCTCCCGAATTACCAGCAGGGTCGGTCTTATAATCATCGGGACCGGCGTGGACGACCAGCGCAGTACCCCCCTGATGAAAGAGCGAATTTGCGCCGTCGGCGAGGGTCACTTTGTCCGCCGTGATTGTGGCCTTACCTTTCCCGTTCTTGTCGACGGTGAAATTGGGAAGGTCACCGGCGTGCGGCCCCGCGGGATTATCCTTGCCGTGCATTTTCATTTCAGGGTTGAAATGCCCGCCCGCAGAGGCAAAGGCCGGCCCTTCGCACTTTCCCACATTATGAACGTGAATGGCGTGGGTGCCCGCGGGAAGATTCGTAATGGTCAGGTTAATCCGGACGCCCTTACCCGTCTTCGTCAGCGTAGCCGTGCCAACCTTTTCTCCCTTTGCGTTGGCGAGGTCGGCGTGCGCCTTCGTAGTCTGTGGGAATGCCGGGGCGGCAATCAATAGAGTTCCGACAAGTAATATGCTTCGAAATGACATGGCAGTGGCCTCCGTTTCGATCTAGTTATACCTGTGCAGCCGGTCGAAAAGCAATCGCGGGCCGACTGTATCAAAATGGATCAGCCGGGGCTATCGTGAGCACTTGGCACGCTGCGCAACGAAGTGAATCCAAAATGACCTTGGCAAGTGTATGCTTGGAATTTCGTGGGTGAGTCGAGATTTTCGGCTGGCTGGCCCGCGATGCTTCGGATGGCTATGCTGATCGACTGGAATTCACTCTATACGAGCGGAGGGGCCGCATGATTGTTGGTGTCCCCCGAGAAACTTTTCCCGGGGAACGGCGCGTAGCTATGGCGCCCAGCGTTGTTCCTAGTTTGGCAAAGAGCGGACTCGACGTCATCGTAGAGGCCGGCGCCGGGGCAGAGGCCGGATATCCCGATCGGGAGTACGCGGCCAAGGGAGCGAAGATCGTGACGGCGCGTTCCGATCTGTTTGCCACGGCCGATGTCGTCGTCCAAGTGCTCTGCTACGGTTCGAACGATAAGACCGGGCAAGCAGATGTTCCCATGCTGCGTAGCGGCCAGGTGCTCATCGGATTTCTGCGCCCGTTTGGCGCGCTTGGACCGTTGCAGGAGATTGCCGCAAAAGGCGTGACCTCGTTTTCCGTGGAACTGGTGCCGCGCAGCACCCGCGCTCAAAGTATGGATGCCCTTTCTTCCATGGGCACGATCTGCGGGTACAAAGCAGTTCTGATCGCCGCCGACACGTTGCCGCGAATCTTCCCCATGCTTACCACTGCGGCGGGCACGATCACTCCGGGGAGGGTCTTAATCATCGGCGCGGGCGTTGCCGGTCTTCAGGCTATTGCCACGTCGCGCCGGCTGGGAGCTGTCACTTCCGCTTACGACTTGCGTCCCGCGGCGAAGGAGCAGGTGCAAAGCCTGGGAGGCCGCTTCGTGGAGCTGCCGATCGAGGCGAAGGACGCCGAAGACACTCGCGGATACGCGAAGGCTCAGGATGAGAACTTCTATAAGCGGCAACGCGAACTGCTTGGAAAAGTGGTGGCGGAAAATGACGTCGTGATCACGGCGGCGGTCATTCCGGGCAAGAAATCGCCTCTGCTGGTGACCGCCGAGATGGTCAAAGGCATGGCGCCCGGCTCTGTAATTGTCGACTTAGCGGCGGAACGCGGCGGCAACTGCGAGCTTACGCGCCCTGGAGAAAAGATTGTGGAACATGGCGTGACCATTATCGGTTGGTTCAACCTGGCCAGCTCGGTCCCCTACCACGCCAGCCAGATGTATGCCCGCAACGTCAGCGCATTTCTGATGCACCTGATGAAGGACGGCAAGCTCCGGCTCGACACCAATGATGAGATCATCCGCGAAACGTTAGTAACCCATGGCGGCGAAGTAGTGAACAAGAGAGTGCGGGAATTCTTTTCGCTGCCGGCCGCCGCCGGAAACCAGGAGGGTGGTTGATCATGAAGCTAGACTTGCTGACCAGCCTGTACGTTTTTATGCTGGCGGGCTTTATCGGCTTCGAATTTATCCGGCGAATCACGCCGCTGCTTCACACTCCTCTTATGTCTCTGACCAATGCGCTGGACGCCATCGCCGTCGTTGGCGCCATCCTCCTAGCGGGGGAACATAAAGGCACATTTACCACCACGTTGGGCGTAATTGCGATTGTCGCGGCCACCAGCAATGCCGTGGGCGGCTTTTTGATTACCGACCGTATGCTCCGGATGTTCAAGGCGAGCGGCGCAAAGAAATCATGAATATTGTGCCGGCGACTTCGTACATTATTGAGTCCACCTACCTGATTGCCACCGCTCTTTTCATTCTTTCGTTGAGATGGATGAGTTCGCCGGTTACCGCGCGCCGGGGCGTGCGCGCCGGAGAGGCCGGAATGATTCTGGCCATCGCCGGGACGCTGCTCAGCCATGACATCGTGGACTACAAGTGGGTAGCGATCGCGCTGGTGCTCGGCACGATTATTGGCATACCCCTAGGTTCAGTGCAGATGACCGCCGTCCCGCAGAGGACGGCGCTGAGCCATGCCTTCGGCGCCCTTTGCGTGACGCTGGTCGGCACAGCCGAGTTTTACCTACGAGCGCCTGCGGTACCCCGCTTCATGATGGCCGTGCTTTCCCTTGAGGTTATCCTCGGAGCACTCACCTTTACGGGCAGCCTGATGGCGGCCGGCAAGCTGCAGGAAGTCTTGCCGCAACGGCCGATTACTTACAAGGGGCAGAATCTCGTGAATTTGTCCCTGTTGGCGGTCGCCGTGGCCGTTGCCGCTGCTCTGGTCGTTCATCCGGAGATGGTGAAACTATTTCCGCTGATCGTAGCTATTCCGCTGATTTTCGGAGTGCTCATGATCGTGCCCATCGGCGGGGCGGATATGCCCACGGTTATATCTCTTCTGAATTCGTACGCCGGACTCTCCGCCGCGGCCATGGGTTTTGTGCTCGACAGCAAACTGCTGATCATTGCAGGTGCGCTTGACGGCGCCTCCGGATTCATTCTTTCCGTCAATATGTCGAAAGCGATGAACCGATCGTTTTCGAATGTGCTCTTCGGCGCGTTTGGGCAGGAGCAGGCCGGCGCCGTGGCCCAGACCGAGGCCCGGCCGGTGCGCAGCGCAACAGCCGAGGAAGCAGCGGCCATTCTGGGTTCGGCAAATAAAGTCGTCATCGTGCCCGGCTACGGAATGGCTGTGGCCCAGGCACAGCACAAAGTCCGCGAGCTTTACGATGCGTTGAGCAAGCGCGGGATCGACGTCAAGTTTGGCATCCATCCCGTCGCAGGGAGAATGCCCGGGCACATGAATGTGTTACTCGCCGAAGCGGATATCCCTTATGACAAGTTGCTGGATATGGACGTCGTCAATGGCGATTTTCCGCAGACCGATGTAGCGCTGGTGATCGGCGCTAACGACGTTACAAATCCCGCTGCGCGCAACGAAACGGGCAGCCCCATTTATGGAATGCCCATCCTCGATGTTGACAAAGCTCGCACGGTTATGGTCATCAAACGAGGCATGAGTCCAGGCTTTGCAGGCATCGATAACCCGCTCTACTACCTCGATCGGACTTTGATGCTCTTCGGGGATGCCAAGGCCTTTGTTGGAGATATCGTGCGCGAGTTGGGCGGCGCACACCATTGATCGCAGGCGCGTCCCTATCTACGGTGCCCGCATTGAGAAGCGCGGGCTTCGTCTTCCGCCGATGCGATGCCTGTTGTATCCAAATCGAGAGCCGCTGCCGCACGAATATGACCGCGGAGCGATGCTTGTTCGTTTTGGAACAGCGCGGACTGAATTGACACCTGTTCTATTCCCCCCTGACATCCGCACTTCGTAACTGACTGATTCCATGACGTTGAACGTACCCGCCTATGGTTAGCCGTGTGCTCAAAGAAAAGCGCTATGGCCCTCGAACGAAATCAAAAGGGAAAAAGGTAAGATCTGGTGCGCATCTTCGACCAAATCTATCCACAAGACCTGGACCGGCGCGAGCTACAGCTGGCGCTGTTGGCCTGCTCGACAATCTTAATCCTGAGCGCGGGAATCGTCCTGCTGATGTATCCGGTCGTTTTTTCTTATACGAATCCGTTGGTGAATAGTCCGCTGGGGAATTTTGTGCTGCGAAACGCGTTTTATGGGTTTTGCGGCCTAGCCTCCTTGCTTGCGGCGTACATCGTGGATCGCCAGATTACGATTCTCAGCCTTCGACGGCAAATTGCCGAGGACCGCAGGAGAGCCGTGGAAACTAAAATCCAATCCAGCACGGAACTGCTGAATGCCATACCGAACCTGAGCTCATTCAAAGATCGCCTGGCCATGGAATTCCGCCGGGCAACGGCATCGGCGCAGGCTTTAACCGTGCTGATCGTCATCGCGAAATTGCCGGAGGATGTCTCCTCCACGCCCCTTGCTGTATCTGTGCTCGGGGACGTTGCGACTGCAATTTCTCGCAAGCTGCGGGGAGAAGACTCCATCTATCTTCTGCGGCCGGACTCCTTCGGGACGATCCTACCGACCGTTACCCGCGCCATTGCGGAAAAAGTATCGGCCCGCGTTGCGGAGGGTTTATCCGACGCGGCAGGAGCAAGCCATTGCTTTTCCTACACCATTAGGATCGTGAACTACCCAGAAGACGCATCGAGCGCCCACGAAATTCAAGAATCTGTATTGGCCCTTTTGCCGGCGGAGGATCTAATGCGGTCAATGGCCGAAGAAACGCAGTGAGTGCGGTGAACCTTTAGGCTGACGCTAGAGAAATTGTCGAGCGCATTCCCACATATCGGTAACAAGAATCCCGGCTGCCACAGGTTTGGCCATCGCCGCTGACTGCCCCGCCCATGCTTGCATGCGATGATAGTCATTTGCCGTTGCACCTGCCTGCTTCATCGGCGCAGTTAGTCCGCGTTGCACGGGGTATGGAGCAGCAGCAGGAGCCCTCTGCGACGCAGCCGCTTTTACAAAATCGGTGGCCACGGCCCGTCCCAGCCGCCCGGTGAACGCGCGGGTTAGGGTGGTGTCTTCGGGTTCGAGTTGATCCAAAGCGTCGGCCCAGGCCAGATGAGTCCTTGCTTCGGGGCAACGGAAGAACGCAGTGCCAACCATTGCTGCGCTGGCCCCCAAGATCAAGGTGGCTGCGACTCCTCGCCCATCGCCGATTCCGCCCGCAGCGATGATCGGCACATCGAGGTGATCTGCGAGGCGCGGAAGCAAGGCGAAGAGTCCGACGGATTGACGCTCGGCAGCCGCGGGATCGAATGACCCTCGATGCCCTCCGGCCTCATAGCCTTGGGCTATGATCGCGTCCGCCCCTGCCGCTTGTGCGCGCCGAGCCTCGGCGAGTGTCGTCGCGGTGGCAAACCATGCGATACCGCTCTCCTTAAACCGGTTGACAAGTTCCGGCGGGAATAGTCCCATGATTGACGAAACCGCCGTCGGGCGCTCTTGCAGGAAAACCTCACATTGAGCACGGAAATCGGGGGGCACAGCATCGCCCGCCGTCGGGGCCACAGGTGGTCCCCAGGCGGCGAGGAACGCTCTCATGGCCGTCTCGGCGGCAGGGTCGCGGCTCGGCAATGGATCCGGTATCCAGGTATTCATCTGAAACGGGCCGCAGCTCTTGGACCTGAACTCCTGCACCCATGCATGGATCGCCGGCGGTTCGCTCATCAATGCGCCTAGCGCGCCCATGCCGCCGGAATTGGCGAGAGCGATCGATAAAGTCGCGGGGCATGCACCGGCCATCGGAGCCAGCAAAATCGGGAGTTTCAAGCCATACTTTGCGCAAAATGCATCGGAGCGATGGAGGGGGCTCGAGCTGTTTGACATGTCGTAGCGACTTTCGCCCAGTGATGGCGGTCCCTTTGTCAATTTGATGTCGCTTCCTGGGTACAGTTGCAATTATGCGCTCGAAGCTGTCGCTGAATATCGAAAGGCGATGCGATTCTTGCCAGACGCGCTGGACCGGCTGATCGTTATAAGCACCTACCCCCCCAAATAGAATTACTTCCCATTTTGTGACTAAGATTTGCTAATATTCGCCGAATCGGCGCCTTATTTGTAAGGCTTTTGGGGCATAGCCGAAATCAGTGGCCCGAATTAGGAAATTTATAGCGACAAGGAGATCAGTGTATGGCCAAACCGGATCGTACGAAGTCGATCGATGAAGCTCTCGCACATGTTGACGCAAGTCGGCGTGGATTCCTCAAGGGTCTACTCCTCGGCTCAGCGGCCCTAGCAGCGCTGCCATTGCTGAAGTCGGACGCATTGGCACAGGGCGATGGTGGCGACGAGGGCAAAGGCAAAGGGGAAGAAGGCAAGGGCAAAGGCAAAGGTAAGGGAAAGAAGGGCAAGGGCGATGGCGGCGACGAAGGCAAAGGTAAGGGCGACAACTAGCTCTAACCCTGCTTTTGCTCCTCTCAACTCCGTATGGGTCTCATAGGTCGGTGGCCGGGTAACGGGAGTTATCCGGCCGCCTTCTTCTAAATTTTGTACCTGCAGATGGATAATCCCGCACTGAATCCTTCGGTCCGCTTGTCTCCAGTCGAGAATGGCTATCTGGCATACGATCCTGTCGCCGACCGGTTGCATGAGCTGAACCCGGTTGCCGCACTCATCGTGGAACTATGCGATGGCAGCAGGACCGTAGAAGAGGTCCGGGAGCTCGTAAAGCCCGCTCTGCCCGAAGGCGCTGCCCAGGAAGTCGACCGCTGGATCGAAGAAGGCATAAAAGTCGGCTTGTTCACCCAAGGTAGTCATTCGACGGACCGCCAGGAGCTTTCGGCGGAGGAATTGACAAAGCTGGCCAAACGCTTGCGACGCAGCGGACAGATCCAGACGGCCTATCTTTGTCAGCGCCGAGCGACGGAGCTGGTTCCGAGCAATTCGCACGCCTGGGGCGTGCTCGGCGAATTAGCCCACATCCTTGGCCGCCGCGATCAAACCCGCGCTGCCTACGAGAAATATCTCGAGCTCGAGCCCGATGATGAGGAGACCAAACTCTTGCTGGTTGCGTTGAGAGACGAGCCGCCGCCGCCGCGGGCGCCGGATGAATGTATCCAGCAGCTCTACCAAAGGTTCTCGTCCTTCTACGAATTTAATGTTTGCGAGGAGTTGTCCTACGAGGGGCCCCAGCGCCTTTACGAGCTGATTAAGGCGGTTCTCGGAGACCGGCAGGGGCTGGTGGCAGTCGATCTTGGCTGCGGATCGGGACTTGCAGGATCGCAGATGAAGGCTTTGGCTGCCCGCATAACCGGTGTGGACCTTTCGCCGGAGATGATCGAACTTGCCCGGGCACGTAATATTTATGATCAGCTCGAAGTTGCCGAAATCACCCGCTGGCTCGCGGGGAACAAAGATCACTTTGATCTGATCGTGGCATGCGACTGTCTGATCTATTTCGGTGATCTGCGCCAGGTTGTAATTCCCTCAGCCAGGAAACTTGAGCGCGACGGCGTGCTCGCCTTTACCGTCGAGCGTGGCGATCAATACGCGTTCCGGCTCACCGACTCGGGACGTTATACACATCACGCCCAGCATATCCGCGAAGTCGCTGCTGAAGCCGGACTGCATGTCGCACGTTTGGAGGAAGCGTTTTTGCGCATGGAGTATGGCGCCGAAGTCACAGGGCTGTTTGTAGTCCTCAAGAACGAAGGCTAATCCCCTCGCGCGGCGCTTCTACCTGTACAGAGGGCCTGAAATGATTAACCCGGGAGCTTGTCTTCGAGTTCGGTTGCCAGTTTACTAACATCGGTCGCATCGCTGAATCCTTTTAGCGCCTGCTTTGCAGATTCAACGTCAATCCCTAAGTGCCGACAAATCTTGTGCTGCATCTGGAGCACGGCAGTCAGCTCCTGTTCCGCAAGCATGCCTACCTGCAGATCCAGATGGGAGCGTCTCTCCGCTTGACGCGTCATCCGATTTTGGCTTATGAGGACAAAAATTGTCAGCAAAACACTTTCGGAGGAGATAACAAGGGCCGGGATTCCAAAGGGAAATGGATCGAAGGCCGTCACGAGGGGAATCAAGTGTAGATTTATCGTGCTCCATACGAGAACGAGAAGCACCTGTAAAAGCAAGAACGCGATGCTGCCAATGAATTTAGCGATTGCATCGCTGATCCGTTCGGTGGGGGTGCGACGATTCAGTGCTTCGTGTTCGAGTTTGGCGATGGCCGCAACATTGAACGTCGTGGGATTTGCGGCCTCATCGCGGGATGGGCGATTCATTGGCATTCTTAAGTCCTCGGGCTGGCAGGATGGCAAGTAGTTATCGTAACAGCGAAGTGCCGAATGGCACTTGACGAGGTCGATTTAAAGACGCGCAAGATTTTGACAATGCCACTATCCCACAGGATCTTTCTGACGCGTCGCCTTCACACCCATTAGAATCCCAACTCCTAAAAGCACAACCGCGCCTGCCGCAATCCAGTGCGCGGGCATGTGCATCAAGTACGCTGCATAAGTTAGGCCGCCGATCACGATCGCGAACCCAATCGAGTAAAGGCCGAATGACATCGCATCTCCTTCTCGAGCCAGCCGGGGCAATCTTGCCCGAGAACTCAGTCTGGCTCGCTTGCGGAAGGGCAGCGCGGAATGCGGCTGCCCTCTGTCCTCTGTCCTCTGGCATGGATCAACTTCGTCGCGCCTACTGTGATGAACTGGCTTTCTGATTTTTAACCTGCAGATCATTCACCACTTGCTGAACGTGCGGCACTCCAGCCGCCACCTTCTCGGCGCGCACGCGCTTGTTTTCTGAGTTCACCTCTCCGATCAGCGTGACGACGCCGCTCTTCACTTCATATTTAACGTTGTCGTGCATCTTGTTCTGGATCAGTGCTGCGTCCAGGTTCCTTTCAATGCCATGGTCCAGATCAGAGTTCACGGCCTTTGCTTCCTTTTCAAGACCCACAGGAATCACGGCAATCTGATCCGCCACAACCTGGGCGCCTGCATAGGACTTCGCAAGGGATTCGGCCTGTGACTTATCGTTGTTGCTTGCAACGTGGCCTCCCAAGGTCACGATGCCTTTGTCGCGATCCTGACTCACGGAGACGTCGTTAAGGTTTGCTTGATCGAGCGATGTGCGAATACTGCCGGAAACATCGGGTGATGCGGCTGTTCCTGAGCATCCCGCCAGGATCCCGACGGTGAGCAGCGTGAGCACGGCAGCGGACAACCTAAGCTTTTTCATGTTTCTCCTTTGACGAATTCGACGAAGCAGGCAACCACTACAGCGACATGCGTAAGTAAGGCACGTCGAGTGCCGACCCACGGCCGGGCGTCGAACGGGAGCTGCCATCCCGCTGAAAAGGCTTCGCTTCCGTGACAGAAAGTTTCGAGGTTCTGTGTTAGATAGTTCTCGCTTAGGGAATGATTATTGACTGGAATTCCTGATTTGGACCTCTGGCTTACGCGTCATAGGCTTTTCCCGCCTTCGACAAAACGAATACAGAGTAGTGCGTTTGAATCAGCCCTCGCGACCGACTTTTTCCCTGAGAACTCTCGCACACTGATCGGCCCTCTGCGCCTACGAAAACCGCAGCCGGATTCGTGTATCCATAATGTCGACAAAGTGGCTCTTGTAGTGGAAAGTACTACAAATCCACTGACTGCACCGGGTCTACTCGGATGCCGAATGCAACTTGGCTGACCAGATGTTAGATTAGTGGAACCTCGTGGGGCCCGTAGCTCAGCTGGTTAGAGCAGCGGACTCATAATCCGTTGGTCCTAGGTTCAAATCCTAGCGGGCCCACCAACTGTTTCCAATGACTTAGCATCTACGTGAGTCTCTTCGCTCGCGTCAGTGTGCCCAATTCTGTGCCCATCCTCTTCTAAAACTAGCTCGTCCTGCTGCCCTTCGAGGCACCGAATCGCGGCTTGCTTCGCGTGTGATCGAATGTGGCTGTAGTGTTCTAGCATTTGACGGCTGACGTGGCCTGCAAGTGCCCTGATCGTCTGTTCGCTGATTGCCTGAATACCCGCGAAGGAGCCGCCATGTCAATTACGCGAGCAAGGTGCCTGACTGTGCTCGTCGCCTTCAGCCTGTTCGGAGCAGGCGTCACAATCTTAGGCCAAGGCAAGAAACTCACCTCGGCGGAGGCTAGAAATCACATTGGCGAGCAAGCCACAGTCTGCGGCATGGTAGCGAGTGGGCGCTACGCCGCCACCACGCGCGGCAAGCCAACTTTCCTAGACCTCGACAAGCCCTATCCCGGCCAACTGTTCACGGTGCTGATCTGGGGAGAGAATCGCGCCAAGTTCGGAACGCCCGAGGAGACCTATCGAAATAAGAATATCTGCGTTACCGGGCGGATAGAGTCTTATCGCGGCGAACCCGAAATCATCGCTTCCGATCCAACGCAGCTATCGGCGGACTCCCGCGGTTAGGAGCCACTGACTGGTCGCGGCCAAATCATGGAGCCGATTTTCACACTTCCATACTCCGAGTTTTGTGTGGCGCAGCAACTTGCTCGGTTGCTCCCTGCGTCGCAGGGTTATTCGCTATACGCTCCAGTGTCACGGCAGCAGCCCGGCGTGGACCTTGTAATTGCTCGACGCCGCGCCCGGAGAGTGCATGTGGCATGCATTCAAGTGAAATCCTCGCGGACGTATTCCCGCCAGAGGACGACAACCCGGACAAAGAAACCGTTCCGCTATCACACGTGGTTCAACAATTTTGACTGCCCTCCCGAGGCCGATTTCTTTTGTTTGGTGGCTCTATATCCAGCGGTAGATTCAGCGCAACGCCGCGAGTTGGGGACCTGGTGGGCACCTCAGGTCCTCTTGTTCTCGCAGCGGGAAATGAGACAGTTCCTGCGCTCTGTTCGGACCGTTGGTGGTAAGCGTGACCCAATGTTTGGCTTCGGGTTTGACCAAGCTGCCGAGGCGGTTCAGACTCGTGGCGATTCGGCGCGGCGTTACCGTGACTTTTCATCGCACTTATTGCCACTACGCGTCGTCAAGCTACGCAAGTTTCTGGCGGCTCCTTCCCGGACCGCCAGAAATAAGAGCTAAGGATTGGTTAGACGCCTATGCGAACAGTTGCTCAATGGGCTCTCTCAGCGCTTCAGGGGCCTACCGAGCGCTACTTGGAGAAGTATGAGGCCGTCGTTGCTGTGGTTGACCGATGGATCGGCAGTAAGGGCGAATCTCGGCCCGGCGGTATCGTTGTGTATCATGACGGCCGCAAGGCCCTGTTGGAAACTCAATCGATCACTTGTGGACCGGCTCGTGCGCAATCTTGGAAACTTGCGGAACCCACAGCTGAGGGCCGATTTATGACCGAAGTTTCGGTGGCGAGTTCCCTCGAAGAACTCGCTTTCAGCTGCGTCTTGTCTGCAGGAGGCGCAGAGATTTTCGCCCCTGTTTCCATTGAAGTGCGGTGTCCTCAGGTAGTCAGGTCTGTCGTAGATCTTAATTTTGGGTGGCGCGTGGGAGAGACGGCAGTAAGGACCGCACCATTATCATATCGAACGACGGCGGAAGGAGTGCTTCTGGCCGACGTTCTGCGGCGACATGGCCGGGCTCTTCCAATCGTCATCGTGTCGGAACATCGTGGATTGGTGCTGCATCCGGGCATTAGCGAAGACATAGCTCGGGAACTCACAGGACTCGCCCTTGTGGCAACAGTTAGCGATGAGGCCTCATGGCAGCTTTCCCGGAGCCTTGGCCGCGAATGGTCGTGCTATAGAGGAGCGATCCGGCTGTACTGGCCTTTCCAAGGTGCCCGCGACGAGCCAGGAGATCATCCTTTGTGGACGAGCGAGCGGCTTCTGGAAAACGCTGCAAACACAGAAGAGGCGGCCAACCGTATTCGCGGTCTGCTAAGGCGCCGATTGTTTGGACTGTCGGCGTTTACCGTTGAGCCATCGCGCCTTTTCGGAACAATCCGACGCGCAGCCGCGGATGAAGAACTGGTTCAGAGGCGGAAGCTTGCGCAGGAACATCATGATTCACAAGATTTGTTGGAGCTTTATGCGCAAGAGGAGCAAACCCTTCGGAGCGAGCTGGAAAACGAACGCGAGACAAACCGGCAGCTACGCCAAGATTTGTACAATCTCCAGGCCAGGCTGGTTTGGCAGGAGAGGGGTGGTGATCTTGCCCCATCGGCTTTCTCGCCGCAGCCAACGACAGTCTCGGAGTCTGTAGATCGTGCTCGAAAGGTCTTGTCTCGGTTCCTAACGTTCGGTAACGACGTTGAGGCTGGCGTTGCTAGTCTCGCTCCCGACGCAGGTCCGCCAGAAAAGGTGTTCGATCACTTGCAGCTTTTGGCCGATCTGGCACAACTCAGGCGGGATGGACCTGTCGGATGTGGCATGGTGCAGTGGCTCGCTCAGGAAGGCGTCTCCGCTTCTGGAGAATCGGAGACTATCCGAAACAGCTCCTCTGAGATGGCCAAGCGACGTTGGCACGACGGCCGTCAGGACAGAGAATTTGAACTACATATCAAAACGGCGGAAGCAACAGCTCCGAATCGATGTGTGCGGATCTATTTTGACTGGGACGATGTCAGCGAGAAGGTCGTGGTTGGTTGGGTCGGGAGGCATCCGTAGCGTGCCGTGTCAACAGGGCGACGGCGGTAGCAAAACAGCAAGGTCCAAGCATTACCCGCTAGTAAAGCCTCTTGCTCGAACACAAGGCGAGAATGCCGAGAGCGCGTTGCGGGCTCACGCCTACACGTTCGTAAGTGTAGATCCAAAAAATATTAAACAATAAAATAGCTCGCTGGCACGTCGGGAGGCGTCCCCGTCATCGACGTGTTATCCCCTCGATGAACCTAGTTCCACCTGGCGCCCGGTCAAAAGTATCTTGCGGTTGCCCGTCCCGCGCGTCTCGGCTCCGTGAATTTGTAGAAGTGATATCCTCTCACCATTGTTGGCCTACACAGCCCGCGACAGTCGCGGAGAGGAGTGTTCCACATGCGTACTTCAATCGTTTTCGTGCTAGGACTTCTTTTAGGGTCGGCCATGTCCACAACCCTCGCCCAGGGGAACCGGCTCGCCGGAATGGATGGAGTGAATCACGTCGGGATTTACGTCGATAGCGTCGATGAGGCCAAGGCCTTCTACACGCAGAAGATGGGTTTTCGCGAAGCGTTTACTGTGCGCGATGACAAAGGGCAACCCACACTGACGTATGTTCAGGCAAGCCCGAATACCTTCATCGAGCTGCAGCCATCCGGCGCTGGTCGTCCTGTCGGCATCAGCCACGTCGGGCTGCAAGTGCAGGATATAAAAGCCACAATCGCCACTCTGAAGCAGCGCGGTGTCACGGTTGAAGAACAACCTCGCGTCTCATCGACACAATCACTGATCGCAAACGTCACCGGTCCCGGCGCCGTCAGAATCGAGCTATCCGAACTTCGCCCGGAGTCACTCCAGAGGAAAGCGATCGATAGCTGGAAATAAGCCCTTAATACAGCTCATCGACGCAGCCGTTCTCTGCCTTGGCGGCCTAGCCGTCGCCTTGTGTGCCGAGAACAAAAAATACTAAAAAAACTGAAGTGGCTCGCAGGCCCTCGGGGGCGTCCCCGTGTCCGCGCTCCCTTATGGCCGGACAACTCAGACAGTCCCGCAGTTTCGCAATCGTTCGAGCCAACAATTTCACGGGCCGACGCGAAATTGGCTTTCTGAAAGTGCGCGCAAACTCCGCTGTAAATCGCCGCAAGATCGCCTGAAGGTTCGAGCCGAATTATTTTGCGATGCCATACGCTTTTTCCTTGACACGATTTCGGTATTATGGCATATGTCACGTCAGATATACAAACGGCTCTACCGGATGTTACAAGCACCCGATAGAGCCTAACTCACACTGGAGGGATTGGCTCCTATGCAAGCTGCATCCAGCATACCGCAACACTCTTCCGTCTATCAGATCGTAACCGAACAGATCATCAAGCAATTGGAAGCGGGCGTAGCGCCGTGGCATCGGCCCTGGGCAACGCAGAATCCGAAGAACCTAGTCAGCAAGCGGGAATATCGCGGTATCAACGTATTCCTGCTCGCGTCCCGAGGGTTCGGCTCCCCTTATTGGCTTACCTATAAGCAAGCCACAGAACATGGCGGAAACGTCCGACGTGGCGAGCACGGTTCTAGGGTAGTGTTCTGGAAAATCGACAGGTACGAAACTGACGATGCAGACGGCCAGACTGTCGCCAAGACTTCGGCCATCTTGCGTTATTACACCGTGTTCAACGTGGAGCAATGCGACGGCATCACTGCGCCCGGCTCCGATAAGATCATCAATCCCATCGAGGAATGCGAGCGCATCACTGCGGGAATGCCTAACCCTCCCGCGACGGTGCAAGACGCCCGCGCGTGGTATCGGCCAGCTAACGACACCGTGGGGATGCCGTCGCGCCAAGCATTCGGCTCCGCTGAAGAATACTATTCGACACTGTTCCATGAATTGACACACTCTACAGGCCATCCGTCGCGCATCGGGCGTGAGGGAATCGAGAAGCTAAACACCTTCGGCTCTGAGTCCTACTCCAAAGAGGAGCTGATAGCCGAGATGGGCGCCGCGATGCTCGCGGGCGTCGCGGGAATCGAGCGCACGACTCTGGCCAATTCTGCGGCTTATCTCAAATCCTGGATTGACGTACTCAAGAGCGATTCGCTCATGGTGGTTTTTGCGGCATCTCAGGCGCAGAAGGCAGCCGATTACATCCAGGGGGTGCGCCCGTGAGCGCGCCCTCTTTCGCATTCCCCCAGTCTCTGGCGGACAAGTACTGTCCAGCTACAATCGCCGGGTTCGTCGGCTTAGACAAGGCAAAGAAGGTCATGGCGAAGTTTGCGACGCATCCGTACCAATCCGCTTGGCTCTTCGTCGGCCCGCCGGGTGTCGGCAAGACTTCGATGGCCTTGGCCCTGGCGTCGGAGATCGGCGCCGAGGTTCACCATATCCCTTCGCAGAAGTGCAACGCGCAAGCGATTGAAGACGTTTGCCGGATGTGCGCGTATGTCCCGCTGTCTGGGGGATTCCATCTCGTAATCGTGGACGAAGCGGACAGAATGACGCCCGCCGCGCAGCTAGCCTTGCTTAGCAAGCTAGACGCGACGGACCAGGCGCCGAATACGATCTGGATTTTCACTTGTAACGAGACCGGCTCGCTTGAGCCGCGATTCCTCTCGCGATGTCGGGTGATCGAGTTCAGTTCCTACGGCATGGCTGGGGAGATCGCCGGTTACTTAGAGCACGTGTGGCACTCCGAAGGCGGAAACGGCGATTGTCCGGACCTAACCCGGCTTGCCAAAGAGACGCGAAACAACGTCCGCGATTGCCTGATGCGGCTAGAAGTGGAGTTGATGTCTGCGTGAGAGCGCGGCTTCTAGGCCATTGGCTTCGGCCAGTGGCCTAGCGGATGTGCTCTCGGGAGAACAGGAGCCTATGACGAAGACCTATTACAGCACCGAGGTAGCGGCCAAGCGGATTGGCGTGTCGTTTCGCACGCTGAATCGTTGGCTGAATCTCGGGAAGATCAAGCCATCGGTGGGAATCCCTTTCAGCGACGGCCGGATGTTGTGGCGCTGGACGGATGCTGATATCACCAAAGGCCGCAAGGTCAAGGCCGAGCAGCACCCCGGCCCAAGACCGAAGGGACGCAAGAGATGACCACAAGGGTAGCGATCTACGCCCGAGTCAGTACAACCAACCACGGCCAGGACGCCGGCCTACAGACGGGCGAGCTACGCGAGTTTGGCGAAGCACGCTGCTGGAGGCTCGCGGACGAGTACGTTGACAGCGGTGTGAGCGGCTCGAAGGATTCCCGGCCTGAGCTAAACCGGCTGATGGCCGATGCCAAGCGGCGGAAGTTTGACGTTGTGCTTGTTTGGAAGCTAGACCGCTTTGGCCGTTCGCTGCGCCATCTGGTGAATGCGCTGGCAGAGTTTGAATCGCTGGGGATCGCGTTCGTTTCCCTGAGCGATAACCTGGACCTGAGCACCGCGAGCGGACGGCTCATGTTCAACATCATTGGCTCGATGGCCGAATTTGAACGCGAGCTGATCCGCGAGCGAGTCAAAGCGGGAATGAAGAACGCCAAGGCGAAGGGAGCACGCATCGGCAGGCCGCGCGTAACCGTCGATGCCTCTCAGATTGCCCGCCTACGCGATAGCGGAGCATCCATGCGAGAGATTGCGGCCCGCCTGGGCGTGAGCCTCGGAACCGTCGCCGCGTGTTCAAAAAGGCTACCTCGCCGCGCGTCTGTAGTCGCTTGATTCTGCGGGAGCGATTCGGCACCCGCACGTGTTCATCAAGGAACTGGTTTATGAACGGAACACGCCGAAAAAACCGTGTTCCAAAAATCCCCGCTAACTCCAATGGACTCGGCGGGGTCTTTTGCTCTTCAGGACTGCGCAAAAACCGCTCGATTTTGAAGCAATGAGGAAATTCAGTCGGCTCCGGAAATGTGCGTCTGACCCGAAAGCCAAGCCAAGTTTCCGATAATCCCCTTTTCTCGGGAGTTGTGGCTTCTTTCCACGAGATTTTAAGGTCATCAAATCCCTGATCCTGCCGTTTGGAGTCCAGCCATTCGGAAGGATTTGCTCAGCGTCCAGATGGCAAGTGTCGAATCGGGATTCCACTAGTAATGACGGACACACCAATTCGCGTTGCCCAGGCTTTGAGCTTCCCGTCAGAAGTAAGTAAGACCACACGACCATGATGGTAGTCGCGTACAACTAGAACGGCCGCCGCAATCGGAATATCTTGAGAGGGAATATTTTCAATATGCATCTGGACTAAATGGCGCAGCTGAAACTCTTTTGCCAGACATGCGGACCCACGGGGCAAGATTCGCACATTAGCGCAATGGTGAAGAAGTCTTAGAAGAGCAGTTGGCGGAATATTAATATAGTTCGGTGAATTTATGCGAGGCGTGAACCGGCGTTCAATTTCTTCCAATGCATATATCGGGACGACTAGGCGTGCCCGAGGGTGGATTAACACTAGCAGCGAATTTACACCGAGTCTTTGGGCATGTCCCTTCGCAAACCAGACGAGCGTATGCGTGTCCATCACATAGATGGGCGGCTTCGATGATTTCATGGTCTTTGAAATTCGTTTTCTACCCAGAGAAGCTCTCTTACGGACATCGAATCCACGCCTGCAAGCACGCTGAAGAGTTCGCTGAAACCGAGCTTCGACCGTCTTAGCAGGCGCCAAATTCGGCCCGCCAGCTCTTTGGCAGACACTGCTTTGCCAGAATATTGATCAATGCCAACAGGCAGAAAATCGGATTCTGTCCAAGTGAGAACGCGGTAGACATCATCAAAGCTGACATGCCATCCTCCGCTAACGCTTGTGCCTGTCTTAGCTGCTAGACCGCGAGGCAGGGTTGACAGAACACCGGTTCCTTCGTCATTCACGCGGCGCAGCAAAGACGCAATACTGGATGCCATTGAGGACGAACAAACTTGTAGACCCTGTGTTGTGTTGTGCCAAACCGTCTTATGCTCTTCAGTTTCAGCGCTATTTACAATAGCGCTGGGCCAGAATGTTCCCAATGACGAAAAAATCGAGTATGACGTACATATTTGGAGAGGTGAAACTCCTTGTCGAATCGCTCCAGTGCTCAAAGCCAGCGTGCCGGTACCTGCCAGTATTCCCACAGCCCTAAGAAGGCGAGCCACGGATTCGACACCGATGTCGAGCAGCAATTGGGCATAGACGGTGTTATCGGAAAAAACCAGAGCGTCCGCAATTGTTATCCATCCCCTGTAGTGATTTTGGGCATTTCTGACAGCCCACGGTTTGCCGTACTTGGGTTGAATCGTGAGTGGGCGCGACTCATATTTATACTCAAGTGGGATGCCTTTCTGAAGAGCTGCGAGAAGAATAAACGGTTTCAGAAGGGACCCCGGCTGAAGGCAGCCGCTGGTAGCGGAATTGAATTCTTGACGTCGAAACTCAACGCCGCCGGTAAGCGCCTTGACTTCACCTGACTGAGCGTCTTGTACAACACAGGCCAAACGACCGGAATATCCAGTGCGCCGAACAATGCGACATACCAATTCAAGTGCGAGTTGACAATGCGAGTCAATAGTGGTTTTCACGATCAGCCGGTGCGCTGGGTAATATTTCGATAAATTCTGCACCAGCCAACGCCGGGCGAATTGGGATGCATATCCTCCTGTTGAACGAAGGCGATCTGCCCAACTCCGGCGCGGCTTCCAAGTACCGCAAGCCGGGTATTCCTTTTCGCTAGTGCTGTCCATGCCACTAAGGCGCATAACCAATCTCGTTCGCGCAACCGCCCGCATTGAGTCGCAGCACCGGCAATAACGTGCCGGAGCCTTCAGAAGGCCAACGAGGTAGGCTGCGTTTACGTCGTTCAGCGTCTCAGCGGTCTTACCACAATGTGTGAGGGCAGCGAGCTCGATGCCGTATACGTTGTGGCCGAAGTAGGCAGCATTGAGGTACGCCTGCAGGATTTGCATTTTAGTGAACGTCCGTTCGAGGGCCACAGCGACAAGAGCCTCAACCAATTTTCGACGAAGTGTTCGATCCGTTCGTCGTAGAACCGCGGTCCGGGCAAGCTGTTGAGTAAGTGTACTGCCCCCCTGTACAAGACGGAAAGTGCGTAAATTCACACACGCTGCTCTACCGATCGCCCTAAGGTCGATTCCTCTGTGGGAGAAAAATCGGCGGTCTTCAACCGCCAGCAACGCCTCTATTACTGATCCAGATATTCGATTCAATGGTATGCACAGCCGATTAACTTCGTAGACAGGACCATACACCGCACCGTTACTGGCTAGGAGTACAGATGTCTGCGGCAGAGATGTGACAACCCTGAACGTGTCCATGGAAGGCCGGGATCTGGTCCGGTTGGGGCAAGATTGTATAGAAATGGTCGCTGAATGTCCTGTTTACCAGCAGGGCGTAAGCGCCCGAGCAGGCAATCTGAGCGCAGGACTTTGACCCGCTCCAGGAACTGCGCTCGCGTTGCCACCATGATTAGTCCTGATATGTCGGTTTCTCGGTAAGCGGCTCATCGCCACTGTCCGAAAACCCACCTGCAAAGGCCCCGTAACTCTTCGACTGTGCGCGATCACAAATCCGCGATTCCGGTGTTCCCAAATCAGATGTTTATGCTATGTACAAGTTTGTTGGCAATCAGCGAAGCGGGTGAGTGAGTATAAGGGGCACCGACGTGGGGGCCTTTTTGATTTCGGAGTATTGCGCGGCACTTCAATTCTGGTGAGAAGACGCGGCACTAGGCGGACGTTCAGGCAAATGGCGCACGCCAGAATGTCGCTTAATTAGTTCGAACATTTCCAGGTATGTCTGGTAATACGAATACTTCCCCGTGTTTTGGTAGACCCAAGTAGGGGCGTCATCACTGAACTGCCCGTCAATATTGGGGAAATAATTTTGAACCAAGCAATAGTTCTGCAGGATCACCACCCGCCACATGCAAAGTACATCGTGTTCGGTGACGATATTCCCATAGTGATGCAAGAAATCCTTGCCTTTATCGATTTCGCTGACCAGATCATTTGCGTCTCGATACCGTTCCCTTTTTAGATCGTCGCAGTATCGTCGCGCGCGTTCACTGATCGTCGGATTGTCTGTACACGAGACCGGCATTACCACATCTAGCTTGCCGCGCCTTGCCCAGTCCCTGAGGGGTCGATCCTCATCGGTTTCGCGTGATCCAAACAATCTCTCGCCACTAATGCAAATGATACGAATTCTCTCGGCGGCTGGGTGTATTTCTGGGCGAATATACCACGATAAAAATTGTTGAATAGCTCCAGGTGCCACCGAAGCTCCCACCAAGCCCATAGTATGCGTCGCGATCGCACGTTGGGCGACTAGAAAAAACGGGATGAAGCAACGTAAAACCAAGTAGCTCAGGGCGGCAATTACCCCATCAGTAATGACATTAATTGCTTCGCTCTTATACTCAGCATCCAGACTGAGATTGAAGTGATGCGCCAGCGGATCGACAAAAGAGTGACTGATTCGAGATGAAAACGACAGCGAGATTATCAGGCTGAGTCCCCACGTGACGAGTTCAGCGATTCTGCGGTGTTCAGAGCGCAGCTCGTGAAGTTTGTTACAGCAGAGAAAAATCTTTCGGATTGTTTTATCTAGAAATTCCGGAGGCGGGAGCGGCGGCGCGGGTGGCTTAACGCTTTCGGTGTGCTTTTCAGGAGAATTGCCATAACCCTTCATCGCGACGCAGCGTCACCTCACCGGCTAACACGGTGCGTCGCACCTGGAACTGTTCCGCGGAGAGCGGCACGTTTAGCCGCTTCCTTGATCCTGTCGACCAATTTTGAAGCCAAGAATGCGCCCGCTAGGGCTCCACAGATTTCCAGCAGTACTGACATATTTACTTGCCTCCTGAAAATTCGGGGGCTCTAGGAATTATCCCACTTTCGGAGAGCCCCGAGTCTACAGCGTTCGGGATGTTTCGCAAAGCTGAAAAACGGGCGAAGCAAAGGCGAATCGAACTGACACCATGAAGCGCTCGGATCGCGACTTAATCAGTGCTGATCAATCCAGGGCGTAATCACGTTTTGGCGCCACAATTCCGTTGCCCGCTTTATCGACACTGAGTTGGCGGGCAGATAGTTGATAACGAAAACCTAGGCTTGCGACCGGAGGCGGCTTCAAGAAGACCTGCACGGCGCGTCACTGTGCCCAATTCTGTGCCCACCCTCGTTAACAAACGCTCACTTCGCCTCACACTCCGTTACGCATGCCTCGTGGCGAGAGTATGGCTTAAACGCTAGCGATTTGTATCGGGTAGCACGACCGCACACATCATCACTCATTCGTTCCACCTGCCCTGTTCAGAACTCATAATCCGTTGGTCCTAGGTTCAAATCCTAGCGGGCCCACCAACGATCGCATCCGTAGCTGCGACCAAACCGAAACGAGCAGCACATGGGCTATCTTACAAAGTGACGTGTGGCTCTACTTTACCGAAGAGGTCGCTTGTCCGTTAAACACGGCGTCCATCGCCGCCTGGGCGCATTTTTCGCCGTCTGCACCGGATACGCCCATGGCGCCGATGACCTGGTTATTGACCACAATGGGGAGCGCGCCCGGTTGTGGGAAGTCGCGCATGAAGGTCGGCGCTAGATTCTCACCGCTCCGAACCATTTTGTTGGTCTCCGAAGTGGGGCGCCGCCAGCGCAACGCCGACTTGGCCTTCAACAGCGCGGTGTCGATGGCATTCATCGGCGCGCCTTCCATGGCGTGTGATTCGATGAGATTACCGCCCCAGTCGAGAATCGCCATCGCCACAATCTGCTTATTCTGCTCGGCCCAGGCACTACACGCGTCCACCAAAGCCCGCGCGCCGGCGCTCGATATCACTCTGATTTCCCTGGTCGTCTTGAGGTCGCTCGTCGATGGCTTCGCTGGCGTCGAGCGCGCCTGCTGCTGAGCGCGAGACTGCGGAGGTAGCGACAGCATCACTCCCACAATCATTCCTGAGATGATAAAAATCTTCTTCATGTCAACCTCCCCAAAACGAATACGCCTTTTCGTGGACGGACAAGCGGCGGGCGAACATGCGTCGTGGCCTTGCAGCCGACGCACTTGCTCACGCCGCCGGAGAGAGCGCAAATGGATTTCGTCGATCGCCTGTCAAATTGTCTTAGGTCGTGAGCCTGGACTAGAAGGGACCGGGATTCACTCGAAGCCCGGTCTCCTCAGAACACTACCAGACGAATTTCACCGCAAGCTGAATTTCGCGGTTGTCGATTTGCGTCGCAGTGAGCTGGCCGAATGTGCCGCTAATTGTTCCCTTCGTGTCGCTCAACAGGCTGGTGTTGCCTGTGGGCGCAAAGTTCGTGCGATTCAAAACATTAAACATCTCGGCGCGGAACTGCACATTGAAGGTTTCGGAAATCCTCCGCACGTAGTTATTTTTGAACACGGAAAAATCTGCATTGACTAGCCCGGGACCGATCAATACATCGCGCCCCAGGTTGCCTCGGACGTTGGCACAGGTACTGGCTGCCAGCGCCGCGGGATAGCCCCTGCCCGAACTGTCGCAGACGGATGCGTTGGCAGCGGTTAAGGGCACGAGTGTCAAGCAGTTTGCGTTGATGTAGAAGAGGCTGTTGCGGTAGTTCGGGGCCGCGAGGCTCTGCTCTGAACAGCCTGGAGCCAGATTGGGCGGATTGACCGTTTGGTTGACTTCACCTGCGATGTCCTGGCCAAGGAAGAGCGGGACCGGAACGCCATCGGCCGCATGGACGATGATACCCAGCTGCCATCCACCGAGCACCCTTTCACCGATTGCGCCAAGCGCCTTGGCCGTAGGGGCATTCCACAAGCCGTTGACCGTCAGGTTGCGCCGCACGTCGAAATCCGAAAGCCCCTTATTCAAGCTCATGTCGTACCAGGGCTCGCTGACTGCGTCGAGTTGGAAAGTATCGCCTGCGGTGCTGCCCGAAGAGTCGTCAATGGACTTGCTCCAGGTGAACGAACCCTGCACCTGAAAGCCGTGGCTCAGCCTCTTATCAACTCTCACCTGCATGCCGTTGTACCAAGAGCTGCTCTGCCACATCGTGTTGTACATGATGGCCGTGGTTGTCGGATTTACGAGCTTGGCTAATTTGCCCGCGGTCGTAAGGTTTGCGGTATCCGGCGTTGGCCAAACGTAGCCGACTCCAGGCACCAATGTGGGGAGGACCGTGTTGACGCTGTCCGCCTGAAAGGGATTATGGTACCCGCGCGAGCCGTTGTAACCGATCAAAATCGTCATGTTGGGAGTGACTTGACGCTGGACATTGAGATTGTATTGCAGGACGTAGTTGCGCTTGATGTTCGCGTCGACGTACTGGAAGCTTCTGGTCGTTGGATCGAGCACGTGAATGCCGGAAGTTAGCGCGGGAATGGCGAAAGGCCATACACCGGTAGCAGGAGAAGCCAAGGAGGCCGAACCCATGGTCGGGAAGGTGCTGCGCCATGGAGCCGATGAGGTGTTATTCAGAATGAGCTCGTACGGAAGAGGAAGGGCGTCAAACACGCCAAAGCCTCCTCGCACTGCCGTCTTGCCGTTGTGGAAGGGATCCCAAGCAAAGCCAATCCGAGGCTCGAAATTCTTGGTCGTTGGGTTGTGAGTCCAGAAAGTATTTCGCAACGCAGACTCTGGGGGCGTCCCACTGCAGGTCAGGTCACCCTTTGGGAGGCACGGAAGAACCGTAGTGGGCGTGGGAATAACGGCGATCTCCCCGTGGATCTCGCTCGGGATGGTTGCAACTTCGTAGCGCAGTCCTACGTTCAGTGTCAGATTGGAGCGGAAGCGCCAGTCATCCTGAAAATATCCGCTGAAAACCTTGTCACGCAGATAGTGTTTGTTCTGAGAATTGGGATCGAAGGGCCGGGCTGCAGTAGTAGGGTTATTGGTCAAGAAATTTACTAGCCCGCCGCAGGAAGCGTCGTAACTGGACCCGAGAGCGACGCTTCCGCTGCCGGAGTAACAAGGCCCCTCGGCTGCCGTCGCGTTATTGGTTGTACCTCCAGGAACGAGTTCAACCCCGTTGCCGTTAAAGACGCCGGTGCCGTTATATCCCTGCAGAGGCGTATAGCCATTGACCTGATATCCGATTGCGGCGAAGCCAAGCTTAAAGCCGTGGTTGCCTTTGGTCAGGAACGCATCGTCATATAGCTGGTATATGCCACCCCAGAAATCCTGAATGGAAGCTCCGCCATTCTCTCCGCCGGGCATGTTGGTCACGCCCGTGCCGGTCAGCGTGACCGCTGGAGAGAAAAAGCCCGACGTGATGCCGGGAGTATTCATGCCCAGTGAGGCGTCCGCGGCCGTCTGGTTTACCACGGTAGGGCTATTGCCTCCCAGATTCGTGGTGCGGTCCAAGCCGACGCGAAACGCATTCACCAGCGATGCGCTGAATACGTGAGTCTCTTCCGCGACGATCGCTTGCCGATAGGAAGAGAACAATTGCAGTTCCGTATTGAGCGCAAGGGGACTGCTGAAGGTTGATGGGTCACGCAGATAAGTGGCGAAGATACTGTCTTTACTGGAAATTTTGTAGTCCGCGCGAGCCG
>Ga0206870_1038_pt1 | contig 35157 bp, 27 predicted proteins | sample Alteio_BWOrgCont_36_FD_152620 | JGI IMG/M metagenome (GOLD analysis project Ga0206870, IMG submission 152620) | Enriched cells from forest soil in Barre Woods Harvard Forest LTER site, Petersham, Massachusetts, United States -... | ecosystem: Environmental > Terrestrial > Soil > Temperate forest >... | reverse complement strand
TTCAACACCTCTTGTATTTATAAACGTAGTTTTCTTTTTCGACGAATCCATTTCACTGCCATATGACAGGTATAGCACAGGATTTACCTGGCATTGAAATCCTTTTGTAGTCGCCTCGTAAAAATCGTTCTTCTTTTTATACAGGCCCCATATAAAAGGCTTATTGCTTTTACCTGAATCTTTTACATTGCTCCATTCCCAGTTATCATCGCGCAGGTATTGTATATCCTTTTTGTCCACTTTTGAAAAACGGGCGCTGTCTTTCGAAAGCGAGTCGGCCAGTTTGGCTATATCTTTCCTGAAATAAGGTTTTATATTGGTGTATATATCGCCCGATGTTCCACCTTTAATATCAAGCCTGTCAATAAGGTGGTAATAATCGTAATCGATGGGGGCATAAACGCTTTGCGCTTTTGCCGTTAATGAATAAACTAAAAAGAACGCGATAAAGTAATGTAGTTTATGCTGCATATTTAAGTGTTGAAGTTATTTGCGTAAAATAGTTACAAATCCTTTTTTTACTTCGCGGTTGGCAAGGGTTAGCAGGTAGTAGTAAGTGCCATCGGTAGCATTACTGCCCGTCCAGTCGTTATGGTAGTCTGTCGAATGATATACCACATCGCCCCAGCGGTCGAATATTTTAAGGTTGGTATTGGGATACTTATCAAGGTTCGCAATAAAAAACACATCGTTTGCGTCGCCGCTGCCCGGTGTAAATACGTTAGGCACTACCACATCGCAGGGGTTAATATTTACAATTACTGAGTCGTTATTGTAAGTGCAGGCCCCGGTTACCAGCATTTTTACCTGCTTAGGTCCCGAGGTGGGCCAGCTTACTACATACGGGCCACCCAGGCTACCCGATTGCACAACTCCGCCATCGAACTGCCAGGTATAAACATCGCTGGCATCGTTAATGGGGAATGAAATGCTTACCTTATCGTTAGGGCATATAGAATCGACCGGAACGGTTGAAATGTTCAAGGGGTTTGTTCCTCCGCGGAAGGTACCACCGGCCAGGAATACGCCTGAATCGTAAAAAGGATCATTAGCGTCGGCAATGGCAATGCGGATATGATAAGTTTGTCCGCATTGCACTTGCGACAAAGCTTTTATAACTGTAGTAAAACCGCCATACCCTACCGTAGTGCCACTGTCGTTATCAACGTAATATTTCGAATTGCTGTTGCAGCATGCCCCGCCACAGTGGCTTTCTGCAGCACAGTTCCCGTTAATAGTATTAATTGAAATAGGTATTGCGGTACTGGGTACAAGGGCTATGTTTTGCTGACCCACAATTCCGGGCCCGCTGATAAAGAAAGCGAACACATCGTTCACCTTACAGCATGTGAAGGCAGGATATTCCTGCGAACCGAAAGCGAAGTCGAAGCTTACCGTGTCGGCAAAAGGAACGAAATCGAATTCAAGTATACAGGCATCGAAAGTGGAGTCGCCGCAAATGGCAGTCAGCGCCGAATCGCCCGGCAACCTGTTATCTACGCCCCTGTTTAAAGGGTTGTAAGCGCCTGCCGCAACTTCTACGCTGCCTGTTGTCATAAGTACCCCATTGGCAATGCCTATATTCGATTTTGTGCCGTTAAAATAACCAATGGCATGCGCGGCTCCGGTATATTTAATATTCGACACAATTATGCTGTTGCCAAGCAATACATTCTTTACGAGCTCGTCAGGGGTGTAGGTGTTAGTGTCGACAATAAGCTGGGCTTCTGCTTTGTAAAAGCAAAATGAAAATAATAACGATAATATAGCACTGCGTTTTAGGCCCATAGCATGCGTAAGGTACAAAGTTAAAAAATTATATGCGGAGAAAGGAGCAGAAGTTGCATATTTGTGAACAGTTTATTATCGCCATACCCAAAAAAATACAATATGAAACAGGTAAAAGAATATGTAAACGCCAACAAGCAGCGTTTCATCGACGAACTTATTGAGTTATTAAGCATACCATCGGTAAGCGCCGACCCTGCTTACAAGAAGGATGTTGCCCGCACGGCAGAGTGGGTTAAAAAATCGCTGCTCGACGCAGGGGTTGATAAAGCCGAGGTTATACCCACCGCCTTTCACCCTATAGTGTATGGCGAAAAGATTATTGACAAGAAATTACCAACTGTAATGGTGTATGGCCATTATGATGTGCAGCCGCCCGACCCGCTTGATTTGTGGACCTCGCCACCGTTTAAGCCGGTTATAAAAAACGGCAAGATTTATGCCCGTGGCGCCTGCGACGATAAAGGGCAGATGTACATGCATGTGAAGGCATTTGAGCTGATGATGCGCAACAAAATGCTGCCCTGCAATGTGAAATTTTTGATAGAAGGCGAAGAAGAAGTAGGTTCGGAATCGCTGGGCGTTTTTGTAAAGAAGAACAAAGCCAAACTGCAATCGGACGTAATACTTATTTCTGATACCGATATTATTGCCAACGATATACCATCTATAAATGTTGGGTTAAGAGGGTTAAGCTATGTACAGGTAGAAGTTACCGGCCCTAACCGCGATTTGCATTCGGGGGTTTACGGAGGGGCTGTGCCGAATCCTATTAATATATTGTGCGAAATGATTGCATCGTTGAAAGATAAGGACGGGCATATTACCATACCTGGTTTTTATAAGGATGTAAATAAGGTTTCGGATAAAGACCGTAAAGAACTTGCCCGTGCGCCTTTCAGCCTGAAGGAATACAAGAAAGACCTGGGAATTGATGATGTAATTGGTGAAAAAGGATACACTACCCCTGAGCGTACTTCTATACGCCCGACCCTCGATGTAAACGGAATATGGGGTGGCTATACGGGCGAAGGCTCCAAAACGGTGATAGCATCGAAAGCATACGCTAAAATATCAATGCGCCTTGTACCTAACCAATCACCAGACAAGACAATAGCGCTATTCACAAAGCATTTTACAAAAATAGCCCCCAAATCGGTGAAGGTGAAAGTTATTCCTTTCCACGGAGGCGACCCCTTGCTGCTCGATACTAAATTTGTAGGCTATGCCGCTGCTGAAAAAGCCATGATTACTTCATTTGGCAAAAAGCCGATACCGGTAAGGGGTGGTGGTAGCATACCTATTGTTGCATTATTTAAAAAAGAACTGAAAACCGATTCTATATTGTTTGGCTTCGGGCTTAATTCTGATAATATACATTCGCCAAATGAATCGTATGGTATTTTCAACTACCTGAAAGGTATTGAAACTATTTCACTTTTCCACCAGTACTATGCTGAGATGAGGAAGAAGAAGTAGGGGGAGTTGAATAGATTTCTCACACCGACTTTGTCGGTATTCGAAATGACAGGATGGGTTATAAGATTTATTGAGAATCAGGGGTGGTAAATCCCACCCTGATTCTCTTTTTTTGTACATTAGCTTAAATTGTCATTTCTCTCCGCCAAGTTGGCGGAGAGAAATCTAACAAACGGCGTTAAGGAGAAAGAATAATGAAACCACTGATAAAAATAGGATTTTGTATTCTATTATTATGTTCAACTTTAGGTGTATTCGCTCAATCCGATAGTTCTAAATTCTCTTTTATAGGAGTAAATGGGGGAATAGCCGTGCCTTTAAAATCATTTGCACCTTTTTCTTCTGTTTTTCCTGATAGTAAAGCCTCCTTAGGATATACCGTTAATATTACTGTTGAATATCCAATTAAAAATTCACGGATAGGGATAATTGGATTATTAAGCTATGGACAAAATAAATTTAATCCTATTTCATTTAGCCCAAGTGGGGGAGGATATTTGTATGACAGTTCCCGTTATGGTAATTTTAATGAACTTACTATTCAAGGCGGCATTTACTTACCTTTATCATCGAAAGACAATGTGTTTAATTTTCACGTTTTAGGTGGAGTATTGTTTTTTACATTTCCTGAAACTATGTATTCAGAAAACTATTATTACCCAAGTTATGCTTATAATGAAACCTATAGAATTAATTCTGCGAACATTATGGGGCTTACATTTGACATGGGCTTTGGCATCAAAGGTTATATAAATCAAAAGTTATTATTTGCATTGAGCATAGATACCTTCTTTTCTGAAAAAAGTAATTGTATAACGGGTTTAACTAATTATCAGGCAGGAACTAATACATATTTCTCATCACTAAATGTTTTCCTTTTCAATATTACAACTGGTTTAGCCTATGTGATTGGCAAGTAGCTTTCCTTTTACCAATACTTAGTGTAATTTATTGACAATCAATACAGTAATTAACTATTTTCCATTCTTTTTGATGCTCAACTACCACCAATGTTAATTTATCGTTAAATAAATAAGGGCTTTATTGCCTTTATTTTCGCTGAATTGGTCAAAAAACGGGGCTTGTTCATAATATAAGAGGACGAAAAAGTTGGTTAATTGGCTAAAATGAATACATTTGCGCCGTACTGATTCGTCTTTTTCTAACATACCCTTAATTAAAATGAAAAAAGGAATACTAAATCGTTCCCTTAAAGGCTTTATTGCTTTTCTGTTTTTATGCAATGGAACACTTATTGCGCAAACCGATTCTTTCCATTTTACAAAAGATGGCAAGCTAAAAGGACAAGACTTTGAAGAAGTTAACGCTTACTGGCGTGAAGGCGGTAAGGCTCTCAGAACTAAATTGGGGTTAAATACCGCTGATTTCAGGCAATTCATTACTTTTTATAGTAATAGAATTGACTCTGACCGCAATACTTTTATAGCAAAAATTACAAGCGGTGCCATAACGAAAAAAAATATGTTTGAATATATTGCCTTTAAGGAATCGCAATATATTTTCTATTACAAACAATACCAGGAGGCCAAGAAGAATTTCCCCTCGTCGGTAGCCGAATATTCTGTGAAGCATAATTATAATAAGAGGCCTGAGGGTACATGTAACCCAAGCTGTACTAATATAGATTTTGAGAATGGTACACTTTCAGGATGGAATGCGTATTATGCTTCCAATTCATCAAGTACTACATCATTTATTATTACTACTCCGGTTGGTGGAGCAGCTGGTGCGGTTACCAAGGCAGCTTTTGATCCCAGCGCTGCTATTAACGATTACCAGGTTGAAATAATGTCAGGCGGATTTGATGCGTTGGCCCCCTCTGTTCCAACTGTTTCTCCTTTCGGCGGAAAATATTCTGCACGGATTGGTGACAGTACAGTACCGTACCAGGGAGTTGCCATTTTGAACCAGACTTTTCAGGTAACTGCGGCCAATACCAACTTCACCTATATGTATGCTGTGTTCCTGGAAAACCCGGGCCACCCTTACTATGAACAACCTTTTTTCAATATTGCACTGCTCGATGCAGTAGGGGATACCATACCGCATTGCGGAACCTATAACGTAGTTTCAGGCGCTGGCCTGCCTGGTTACGATTCGGTTTTTTACTCTAACGACGGGGATTATGTTTACTATAAAAACTGGACCGTTGTATTTGCTTCCTTAAAAGCATATATAGGACAGTGTGTTACCATTCAGTTCCAAGCTTCTGATTGTGCACTTGGCGGACACTTTGGCTATGCTTATGTAGATGCTTCCTGCAGCCCTGTTGGCCTTATTTCTTCATCTCCAGCATTATGCGGGCAGAAATTTATTACCCTCACGGCTCCTTCAGGTGGTATTTCATATTCATGGACCGGCCCCGCAGGAGGTATAGTTGGCGCTTCCAACACCCAATCGGTGAATGTTGACAGCGCCGGAACATATACTGTAATTGTTACTCCTGTAACGGGTACTTTCTGTGCTGACACTGTTTCTATTACCGTTCCAAAGGCCCCCGGCCCACCTCCAATACCTTCATTTAAGGCCGATACAGTTTGTATGGGAACACCAACACAATTTACAAATACCTCGACGCCTGATACAGCCGGTGACAAATTCTACTGGATATTTAACGGCCTTAGTACATATCAGGACTCTACTACTAACCCAAGCTATACTTTCAGTTCGCCGGGCGTATACAGTGTGAAACTATTCGAGGTAAGTGGTGGCTGTGGTGCCGATACTACTATACTGGTAAAGGTAGACAGCAATTCTGTTTCAGGCTTTACCTATACGAATGCATGTGTGGGGCAGACGGTATTTTTTACCAATACCTCTACAGGCGCCACTATATACAGCTGGAATTTTGGTGATCCGGGTTCGGGCCCTGCCAACACAAGTACCATCCTCGATCCTACCCACATTTATGGCTCTGCAGGAACATATACTGTAACCCTAGTGTCAAGTAGCGGAGGTTCATGTTCAGATACTCTTAAAGAAGCTGTTACTATAACCTCGCCTCCGGTGGTTACAGTCAGCGGTACCGATTCAATATGCCCCGGTGCCAGTGATGTTCTTACAGCTTCTGGCGCTACCAGTTATATATGGCAGCCCGGTGGCCTTTCAGGAGCTACTGTAACTGTAACTCCGTCAGCAACTACAACCTATACAGTTACCGGTACCACCGGTTTATGCAGCCACGATAGTACATTTACTGTAGTGGTAAAAGTAAACCCTACCGCCGGAATTACAGCCAAGCCCGATACCATTTGCGTTGGCGACAGCGCACATTTATATGCCTCGGGTGGAGGAACATATCTCTGGTCATCGCCCAGCAGCACATCTGACAGTATTTGGGTAAAACCCGGTTCAACTACAAATTACAATTTGCTGGTAACCAAAGATGGTTGTTCGGTTGGTGTAAATAAAACAGTAACTGTTCAATCGGCGGCATCTATTATTCTTACCCTTTCGAAAGACAGCATTTGCCCTAACGATAGCGCTACACTTACTGTAACAGGCGCTAATACTTATGTATGGAGCACTGGTGCAACCACCAGTTCTATTACGGTTTCCCCGGGCGTTACAACCCCGTATTGGGTAGTTGCCCAGAATTTATGTGCAAAAGATTCACTGGCTAAAACACTTCATATAGTACCTTTCCCTACGCCTCTTGTTTCAGGTAATGATTCTATTTGCACAGGAAGCAGTACTACTTTAACAGCTACAGGTGGAACAACCTATACATGGAACCCAGGCTCTTTATCCGGTGCGGTTGTAACCGTAAAACCGGTTTCAACTACAACATATACTCTTGAAGCAGCCAACGGCGCTTGTAGTAAAGATACTACCTTCACGGTATATGTATCGCCATATCCTACTCCGTTAATAACAGCCGTACCCGACAGCGTTTGTCCGGGCGGCTCTTCAGTGCTGACTGCCAGCGGAGGCGGAACATATAGCTGGGCCACAGGCCAGACAAGCGATACACTTACAGTGGCCCCGGTAACAACTTCTGTATATACGGTAACTGTTACCAAGAATGGGTGTTCAATCTCTACCACAGGGCAGGTTAATGTAATAGTGCCCGGCTCTACTACACTGGTGCTTTCGCGCGATAGTATTTGCCCTTCAGATACAGCCAGCTTTAAAGCAGCAGGAGCCACCACCTATTCGTGGAGCCCTGCAGCAGGATTAAGCTGTACCAATTGCCCTAATCCTGAGTTTACAGGAACAGTAACAGCGGGAAATTATACCTACACCCTTATTGCACATACAAAATGTGCTATTGATACCTTGAAAAAAACAATAACAGTAGTAGGTACTCCGACTGTAACCATAGTTGGTAACGACTCAGTTTGCGCGGGCACCAATACTGTGCTTACCGCATCGGGAGGTTCGAGTTACAAATGGAGCACCGGTTCAACGAAAGCGTCAATAATAGTAAGCCCTAGTGTAAACACTACTTACTATGTAACGGTTTCGAACGGACATTGCAGCACAATAGATTCATTTAGGGTGAGAATTAAACCTTTACCTATAGTTACCATAACAGGCCCGACAACGGCTTGCAGTGGCGATAATGTTACCATTACGGCTACCGGCGGCGGAACCTATGAATGGAGTACAGGGCAAAGCTCAAGCTCTATTACTGTGCCTGCTACCGCGGCACTTAGTAACCTTTATGTGGTGGTAACCAAAGGTTGCGCCGATACAGTGAAATACCCGATAAGTGTGGTTGCAACCAAGGGCGTAGTGGCATGGGCGCATCCTGATACTGTTCCGCTCGGCACGGTTGTAAACATTAATGCATCGGGTGTAACAGGTTATGTATGGAGCCCTTCTTCGCAGGTTAATTGTTATACATGCCCTAATACCACAACTGCAGGCCTAACTAACAACACTACATTTACCGTAACCGGTACCGATAGTAACGGTTGTGTAAGTACTGCCGAAGTAACTATTTACATAGAGTGCGAGGATTTCTTTGTCCCCAACGTATTTACACCTAATGGCGATGGAGACAATGATGAGTTTATTGTAAGGCAAGTAATAACAAAAACTCCGCTTACACTTACCTCTAATCCGGAGGAGCCTGATTACACCATTGAGATATTTGACAGGTGGGGTAAGAAGGTATTCAGCGCTAACGGTTCTACAGCCGCTCCATGGAATGGTAAGATAGATAATACAGGTGGTGATGCCCCTACAGGTGTGTACTACTATATTATTAAATCTACCTGCGATAACAACAATTACGACCAGCACGGTTTTGTGCAGCTGATACGTTAAAGAAAAAATAACTATTAAGAAAGGGTGAAAGTTTTCTTTCACCCTTTTTTCTTTGACTGTTGGCGGGCAGTACAGGTGCTTTATACGTATTTCACTTAAAAGCAGTACCTTTGATACTTAAACTATACCTTTTAGAATGAAAAAATCTACTTTTTTCCTCGCTAAAACCCTGGTATTGCTTTCCTTCATTTCTTCTGTAACCGCTTTTTCCCAAAGCAAGCCCGACATGGATGAGGCCGATAAAGGCTTTATTATTTTCGGAAAAGTATTGGAAAAAGTACGTGAAAATGTGGGTGCAAGCAAAGAAGATTTCAGGATTTTCCAGTCGTTTTACGGGCAAAAAATTGATAATGAAAGAGGAAAATTTTTCAGTTCATTAGGCAGCGCCCGTTTTGATGAAAAGGCTGCTGAAAATAAAATGAAAGATGAGGAAACACGTATTACTGCTTTATATAATCAGTTTGTAGAGGTAAGGAAAGAATACCCTTCTTCAGTTGAGGAATTCAGGTACCCTGCACACCGTCTTATGGGTACATGCGACTCAAGTGGCTGCACTAATATTAACTTTGAACAGGGCACGCTTAACGGCTGGAATGCCTTTTACGGTTACGACAATAACAGCAGCGGCTTCCCTTATTTCAATGTAACAGATATTACGGGCGGGCCTGCCGGCGCAGTTACTGAGGCTGCTAATGATGCATTTACATCAACATCAGGTTATTATAATGCCGGTATTGGACCAAATCCCAGCCCCGATTACCAGATAAGCATAACTTCAGGCGCACGAGGCGATGCATTGGTGCCTACAGTTCCTGTTGTGTCTCCTTTCGGCGGAAAATATTCAGCTATGGTGGGCGACAGTACCCTGCGGAATTACGGAGTAGCTATTCTTTCAAAGACCTTTTTAGTAAACTCAAGCAACGATAACTTTACATACCAATACGCGGTTTTTCTTGAAAACCCTGTTTCACATAGTTATTATCAGCAGCCATTTTTTAAAGTTGCTGTGTTAGATGAACTGGGAGATACCATTCCTTTCTGCGGAGAATACACAGTGGTTTCAAAAGGCGGCCTGCCTGGATTTACAGCTATTTATTATCCGCCTAATGGAGATTCAGTGTACTATAAAAACTGGACCGTAGTTGATGTGCCCCTGAAAAAATATATAGGCCAATGCGTTACCGTAGTTTTTGAATCAGGCGATTGTGGCCTTGGCGGACATTTTGGCTATGCCTATGTAAGCGCTTCATGTGCTCCGCTGGGTGTGCTGAGCTCTTCACCGGCTTTATGCGGACAGAAAACAATTACCGTTACAGCTCCTCCCGGTTTTGCGGGCTATTTGTGGAGCGGACCGACAAACGGAATAGTAGGCGCAGATAGCACCCAGAATATTTCAGTTGACAGTGCAGGAACATATACAGTTGTATTAACACCGGTTACCGGCGCAAGTTGCGCCGATACGCTTAGTATAACAATCGGCAAGGCTCCCGGCCCTCCGCCTACAGCTAACTTTACTGCTGACACCGTTTGTGCGGGACAGGCCACTACATTTAATAATAAATCGAACCCGATAACGGGTAAGTTTTACTGGGATTTTTACAACACCGGAACATTTGAAGATTCAACCGTTAACCCTACATGGACATACGCCCATGCAGGTACCTATTTTGTAAAACTGTATGAAAATAATAATGGTTGCGGGGCCGATACAATATTGAAAGTTATAGTAGACAGCTCATCTATAGCCTCATTTACGGCTCCCAGTGTCTGCCTCGGGCAATCGGTAACTTTTACAAATAACTCGGTGGGTGCAACTTCCTATGCCTGGAATTTCGGCGACCCTTCTTCAGGTATAAATAATACAAGTACCCTTACCAATCCTTCGCATACCTATGGCTCCATAGGGACATATACTGTTGTACTGGTTACCAAAATAAAGGGCAGTACTTGCGCCGATACAGCTAAAGAAGTAATTACCGTATCACCTATTCCTGTGCCTAATATTGTGGGTAACCACAACATTTGTGCGTGTACCAACACCGTGCTTACTGCTTCGGGTGGTTCAACCTATTCATGGGCTCCGGGCGGAGGTACAACAGCTTCCATAACAGTTAAGCCTTGCGTTAATACTGTCTATACTGTAACTGTTTCGAATGGAGTTTGCACAGCAACAGATACGTTCGCGGTAATTGTTACACCCTTACCTGTGGTTACGGTTACAGGCGCCACCAATGTTTGCCAGAACGACAGCGTAACACTAAGCGCAACCGGCGGAGGTGTGTACGAATGGAGCAATAAATCGACAAACAGTTCCATTACAGTACTGGCATCGAAAGATTCGACCTATTATGTTGTGGTAACAAAAGGTTGCGCCGATACAACTTTCCATACTATTACTGTTATTCCTGTGAAAGGCATTACAGCTTGCTGCGATACAACCATAGCCCCCGGAACCAGTGCAGGAATAGGCGCAAGTGGTGCCGTTGGTTATGTGTGGAGCCCTTCAGGCAGTGTTGATTGTTATACATGCCCGGTTACTAATGCTACACCAAGCGTGACTACTACCTATACGGTTGTGGGAACGGATAGCAACGGCTGTAAGAGTTATGCAGAGGTTACTATAACATTGGAATGCACCAATTATATTATACCGAATGTATTTACGCCTAATGGCGACGGTAAGAATGATGCTTTCCTTATAAAGGCATTCGGAACACAGAAATACAGTATAGAGATATATGACCGATGGGGCGTAAAGGTATTCCAGTCCGATGATCCGTCAACACCGTGGAACGGTAAAATAAATAATACCGGTGGTGAAGCTCCTACAGGTGTTTACTATTATATTCTTAAATCAAACTGTAATAATGTGGAAGATGACCACCACGGCTTTTTGCAGTTGATAAGAGGACAATAGTAAGTTCAATTGATTAACGAATATCGATTAACGATTTCTGATTTCAGAAGTTAATACAGGTTGCACTACCCCCAGACTTTTGTACCCTCGGTACAGTTCCTGCAAATGTCTATCTCTTTGCGCGAACGCAGCAATGCCTGGCGGAAATTATTATACTTGTCCCCCTGCCATAATTCTTTAAACGCCTGCTCTTTTACGTTGCCCATAGGGTGCTGGGCATCTTTATCGAAGCAGCAGGGAACCACATTGCCATCCCATGTAATTACACATGAATGCCACGAGCGCCAGCAATGGTTCAGCAGTTCATTTTTTATTTCGTACTTACCCGATTCATTCTTTTTGTAGCGGGCATATTTTTGTTGTTCGGGTATTAAGGGGCTACCGTTCTCATAATCGTAGACCTGAACGGTTTTCAGTTTCACTTCATCAATACCCAGTTCTTTTGCCAATGCTTTAACTTCAGGTATCTGGTGTTCGTTCTGCTTTACCACTAAAAACTGGAATATAGTGTAAGGTGTGCGCGAATTCATTTTCTTTTTCCACTCCACTATATTTTTCGCTCCTTCAATAACTTTATCTAACGTGCCTCCAATACGGTACGATGAGTAGGCTTCCTGGGTAGTACCGTCAATAGAAATAATGAGCCGGTCTAAGCCCGATTCAACCGTTTTCTTTGCATTTTCAGGCGTCAGGTAGTGTGCATTGGTAGATGTGGCTGTATATATTCCTTTATCCGATGCATACTTTACCATATCTAAAAACCGGGAATTCAGATATGGTTCGCCCTGGAAATAGAAGGTTAGATAAGTAAGGTGGGGAGCAAGTTCGTCAATCAGTTCTTTAAAAAAATCTTCTTTAAGCATACCTGTGTTGCGGGTAAACTCACGTTTTCCGCTAGGGCATTCGGGGCAGCGCAGGTTGCACGATGTGGTAGGCTCAATAGATGCTGCAAAAGGCATGCCCTTGTGCATGGCCTTGCCCGTAATCCTCGATAACTGGTAACTGAACAAAACCTTTCCCGCGTTCCATCCTTTGGTAGGAGATATGCGCGATGCAATATTAATACGGTCTTTCAGTTTGGCGAACATAGAGCAAAGATAGCATTAGCAGGAACGATAAAGAAGGGTATGCCTATATTCCCGTGGGATTGGTAAATTTGGACTGATTTTCAAACACGGGCTCTATTGATAACCCACCAGGGGAGTTTCCCGGTATACAGGATTGCCAAATTCATCAAACATTGGGTTTTCATTATCAATACCTGTTTTCTCTATTTGGGTGAACTTTTCCCTATCGGTGAAAAACCTAATAAACGAGATTATGATATACGATAAAAGGTTCATATTGTTAGATTATAGGCACTAAAGTATTGCAGGCTGTAGGCAATTTTGCTGAATAATCGATGAACTGAATAAAACTGGTGATGAACTTAGTAGATAGGATTGTATGCTGTCTTTAATTTCAAAGACAAGCGAAGTTAAGGTTGCAGGAGATGGCGCCTGTTTTTTGGTAAATTTGGACTGATTTTCAAGCTATGGCCTATAAAGTATCGGAAATAGTTAAGGCGTTAAACGCAAAACAGGCGGGTGCCGACCGCAACGTGGAGAACCTGCTTATTGACAGCCGCAGCCTTGTGGTGCCTGAAGGAACGCTTTTTGTAGCCCTGAAATCGGCCAAGAACGACGGACATAAATACATAGGTGAGCTATACAGGCGTGGCATTAGGGCCTTTTTAGTGGAAGAAGGATATGATGCAAAAGAACAAAGCGATGCTACTTTCATACTGGTGAAAGATACCCAAAACGCTCTCCAACAATTGGCTACATGGCACCGCTCGCATTTTAATATACCAATTTTGGCTATAACAGGCAGCAATGGCAAGACCATTGTAAAAGAGTGGTTATATCAACTGCTTTCGCCCGACAGGGTAATTGTCCGCAGCCCGCGCAGCTATAATTCGCAGGTAGGTGTGCCGCTCTCGGTATGGCAGATAAATAGTAGCCATCAACTGGGTATTTTTGAGGCGGGTATTTCTCAGCCCGGTGAAATGGAAGCCCTGCAACATATTATTCAACCTACTATAGGGCTGTTTACCAATATTGGCGAAGCACACGGATTGAATTTTAAAGATGCAAGACATAAGGTAAAAGAAAAACTTAAATTATTTAAGGGCGTTAAAACCCTTGTCTTTTGTAAAGATTATAGCGAGATTGACGAGGAAGTTAAAACATTGGCAGGCATTAAAGCATTCTGCTGGTCAAAAAAACCGGGTGCCGATTTGTGGATTAATGAAGTTGCAAAGAATAATGGAACCAGCGTAAAGGCAACATATAATGGTGAGCAGATAAGTATATCTATACCATTTACAGATGAAGCTTCAATAGAAAATGCTATTAACTGCTGGGCCTATATGTTAATGTCGGGTTACAAAAATGATGTTATTGCGCAGCGCATTGCCAACCTTCAGCAGGTGGCTATGCGATTGGAAATGATTGAAGGCATGAACAATTGCAGCATTATAAACGATGTATATAATTCCGATATCAATTCGCTTTCCATTGCACTCGATTTCCTGAACCAGCAACGGCAGCATGAGCGTAAAACACTTATCCTCTCCGATATAATGCAGGGTGGAGATGAAGAGGATGTTTATACCAAAGTGGCCGATATTATTAATGCCCGCAAGCCTTCGCGGCTGATTGGCATTGGGGAAACCATATCGCGGTATGCCGGCGAGTTTAATGTGGAGAAGCATTTCTTTAATAACACCAACGAATTTCTATCTCACCTGCCCGGTTTTATTTTTCACGACGAGTCGGTATTGGTGAAGGGGGCCCGCAGTTTTGAGTTTGAGAAAATAAGCCGTGCCTTGCAGCAAAAAGCGCATGAAACTGTGTTGCAGATTAATTTCAATTCCCTCATCCATAACCTGAATTATTTCCGTTCGCACCTTAAGCCCGGCACCCGCATTATGGCTATGGTAAAGGCATTCTCATACGGCAGCGGCAGTTTTGAAATAGCCAATGTGTTGCAATACCATAAAGCCGATTACCTGGCTGTAGCCTATGCCGATGAAGGTGTAGAGTTGCGTACGTCAGGCATATCACTACCTATAATGGTTATGAACCCTGAGCCTGGCAGTTTTGATAATATGTTGCGTTACCAACTTGAACCCGAGGTTTACAGTTTCCGCATATTGGAAATGGTGCTTGACGCGGTGAAGAAAAGCGGTTCGAACCAGCCATTGCCCGTGCATATTAAGCTCGATACCGGCATGCATCGTTTAGGTTTTGCCGATGGAGATATAGAAAAGTTGATAGCCGAACTGAAAAAATCGCCACAGGTAAAAGTGCAATCTGTTTTCTCTCACCTTGCCGCCAGCGATGCCGATGCACATAAAGATTTTACCCTGTTGCAGGTGAACCGTTTTAAAGAGATGAGCGATAAGATTATAAAGAGTTTAGACTATCCTGTAATGCGGCATATATTAAACTCTGCTGGTATAGTGCGTTTCCCCGAAGCCCAGTTTGATATGGTGAGACTGGGGATAGGACTATATGGAGTAGGGGCCAATGATGAAGAACAGAAGAAACTGGAAAATGTTAGTGCATTAAAGACAACCATCTCGCAAATCAACCATTTGAAAAAAGGCGAGACCGTTGGGTATAACCGCAGAGGTGTTTTAGAGAAAGACTCAGTTATTGCCACGGTGGCAATTGGTTACGCCGATGGTTATGGACGAGAATTAGGCAGTGGCAAAGGACAAATGTGGGTAAATGGTAAGCCGGCTCCTGTTGTGGGCGATGTTTGTATGGATATGTGCATGATTGATATTACCGGTATTGATACCAAAGAAGGTGATGAAGTGGTAATCTTCGATAATATACCGGCACTCAGGCAAATGGCTAAAGCCATGAATACCATTCCATACGAAGTTTTAACAGGGCTTTCGGGAAGGGTAAAGCGCATTTACACCCACGAATAGAATACCCTTATATTTGTAAAGGGTATGGTATACGCAATACGCAGAAAAGCACGTTTTTTTATTTTACTTCTTGCAGGAGTATTACCTCTTGTTTCTTTTTCCCAACATAAAATAGATTCGTTGCAGGGCGCACTAGCGGTTTGTAAAACAGATACAGGAAAGGTGGCTATACTAACTGCTATGGCCAGGGCCTATAATGATGTAGATAGTCTTAATAAGGGCCTTTCATACTCCAGGCAGGCGCTGCAGGCAGCCATTGCCAGTAAGTATGAAAAGAAAGAAGCTGAAGCTATGTACATTATGGGCTCGCTTTATTTTAGCAGTGGCGAAAACGACAGCGCTATTTACTGGATAAAAAAAGCTATAGTAGTTTATGAAAAAGAGCCGCTTTCGAAAATGCGGGTGAAAATCTATAAAGGGTTGGGTGATGTATATCGTAATGTGACCAAATACCCTGCTGCCATTGAAATGTATGGTAAGGCGCTGAATGCCGGACAGTCGCTTGCCGATACGGGCGATTTAATATCTATCTACTACAATTGGGGCCTTTTATACGATGCTAACGACCAGTTCGACCTTGCCCGCGATGAATGCAACAAGTCAGCAGAACTGGCACTGGCAGGTAAAAAATACAGATCGGCGATAGCTGCTTATAATGTGGTTGGTAGCGAGTATGCAAGGCAGGGCCTGAGCGGGGAAGCCGCAAAGGCCTATTACGGGGCGCTTGAGGTTAATATTAAGTACTTGCACGATACAGATGCTTCGGCAATTACAAATGTAAACCTTGGTAATGTGTATGATGAAATGAAAGATACAGCCAACGCGTTTAAGTGTTACAGGCAGGCGTTGGACGATTTTGAAAAAAGGAAGAATAAACTGGGCGAAGCTGAGTTGCTGGGCAATATTGGCAATACATATATGAATGTGGGCGACTATAAGCACGCTGAGGTATATGAGTTGAAGTCGCTGGAGGAGATGCAACAGCTTAATGATAAACACTTTTCAGCGCTATGTTACAGCAATGTGGCCGAGTTTTACCGTAAAACAAAGAACTACGATAAAGCGAAGGATTACTACACCAAAGCGCTTCAAATGCAGTTTGATGCAGGGGATAAGGAGGGAATAGTTTATTCCATGTCGGGCCTGGCATTGCTTTATAAAGAGCAGGGAAATATTCCCAAAGCAATAGATTACGAACTGCAGGCCTTTAATGCAGCCGAAGAGATTCATTTGCTGGGGCAGGTGCGCGACCAGGCCAAAGAGATAAGCGATTTGTATGAAAGCCAGCACCAGGCCGACAGGGCGTTTTATTATTATAAGTTATATATAGAAGCGCGCGACACGCTTGAAAATAAGGAAGAATCGAAAAAACTTATTAGCGCTGAATTAAGCCATGAATATGAACAGAAGCAGGAGGCTGAAAAAATTGAAGATGCGAAAAAACAAGCCATTGAAGATGAAAAACAGGCCCATGAAAGGGTGATTCGCAATATCTCGCTTGGGGCATCCTTAGTGTTTCTTCTCCTGGCTGGACTGCTGTTGCGCAACCTTACCCGCATCCGCAAATCGAAACAGATAATTGAGGAACAAAAGCATGAGGTTGAAAAACAGAAAGCTATTGTAGATGAGAAAAATAAAGATATTACCGATAGCATTCATTATGCATCGCGGATACAGAAAGCACTGCTTACAACAGATGAATATATTGGCAAGCATGTGAAAGAATATTTCATTTTGTTTAAACCCAGGGATATTGTAAGCGGCGATTTTTATTGGGCCATAGAGGGCGGGGCTGCAGGCACTTTCCTGATTTGTGCCGGAGACTGTACAGGCCACGGAGTTCCAGGCGCTTTTATGAGCCTGCTCAATATTTCAATGCTGAATGAAACCGTTATTGAAAGAAAAATTTCCAACCCTGCACAGGTATTGAACGAATTAAGGAATGGAATTATCAGGGCATTGAACCCTGAAGGTAAAGATGATGGCAGTAAAGACGGTATGGACTGCTCGCTTTGCGCCATTGATTTTAAAAATAAATCAATGCAGCTTGCATGTGCCAATAATGGGGTATGGATTATTCCTGAGGGAAGTAAAACTGTGGTTGAAATAGAACCCGATAAAATGCCGGTTGGTATACAACATGGTGAACAGAAGCCCTTTACATTGCATACGGTGAACCTTAATAAAGGTGACAACATTTATTTGTTTACCGATGGCTATGCAGACCAGTTTGGCGGGCCAAAGGGCAAAAAGTTTAAATACAAGCAGTTGCAGGAACTTATAGTTGCGAACGCTAATAAGCCCATGAGTGAACAGAAGGCAATATTGGAAAGAACCTTTAAAGAATGGACAGGCGGACTTGAACAGGTAGATGATGTATTAGTGATAGGGTTAAAAGTATAATATGGTGACACTGCATGACATACGGCCATTAATTGGAACAGAACTAGATGAGTTTGAAGTGCGCTTCAGGGCTTCAATGAAGAGCTCGGTGCCCCTGCTCGACAAGATTACCTATTATCTTATTAAAAGGCGTGGCAAGCAGTTAAGGCCCATGTTGGTGTTTCTTTCTGCAGGCCTGCATGGCAAACCCGGCGATTCATCGCATCGCGCAGCGGCCCTTATAGAATTACTGCATACAGCTACCCTTGTGCACGACGATGTGGTTGATGAAACTTACCGCCGCAGAGGATTTTTCTCTATCAATGCTTTATGGAAAAATAAAGTAGCCGTGCTTGTAGGCGACTATTTGCTGTCTCGTGGCTTATTGATGGCTATTGACAGTAAGGAGTTCAGGTTACTGGAATTGGTTTCTACAGCAGTGAAGAAGATGAGCGAGGGAGAGCTTTTGCAGATTGAAAAAACGCGTAAACTGGATATAACTGAAGAACAATATTTTGAAATTATTTCCTGCAAAACGGCATCGCTGGTAGCTGCCTGTTGTGCCAGCGGGGCTTCATCAGTGGGTATGGATGAGGCTACGGTGCAGAAAATGTGGGATATGGGTGAAATGATTGGCATGGCTTTCCAGCTGAAAGACGATTTGCTTGATTTTGGAGCGGGTGAGGATATTGGCAAGCCGATAGGTACCGACATTAAAGAGAAAAAAATGAGCCTGCCGCTTATCTATGCGCTTCAGCAGTCGCCCTATGTGGAGAGAAAAAAGATAATAAACAACATAAAAAACCACAGCAAAGAGCCCGAAGTTATTGAAGAGGTATTTAAATTTGTGAAAGATAAGGGTGGACTTGTATATGCCCAGAAGACAATGACAGATTACAGGGAAAAGGGAAGGAACATATTGAACGAGTTACCTGAGTCGCAGTATAAAAAAGCATTTAACGACCTTATTAATTTTGTTACAGAAAGAAATAACTGATAGTATGAATAACCTACTCAAAACATTTTCTCTTACTGCCGTTTGCACAATTGCATTGGCATCGTGCAATAATAATCATTCGCCGGCCCCGGCTGCTACTCCGCAACCTGCCGCTACAAATGCTACGCCAAAGCCCGACAGTATGGCAGGGCCGAAACCAGCCAGGGTAAATATTCCGGATGGCCCCAACGAAACGCGATACGACAATGGTGTTTTAAAAGCCAAAGGCAATTATTTAAATGGCCAGCGAACAGGCGAGTGGCAAAGCTTTTATCCCAGCGGCAAATTATGGAGCGATGAATCTTATTCCAACGGCCTTGCCGAGGGTAAAGCGACTGTATACTATGAAAATGGCCAGAAAATGTATGAAGGAATGAATGCCAAGGGCCAACCTACCGGGGTATGGCATTACTGGAACCAGAAAGGAGAGATAGTGCGTACGACAGATTACTCGAAGAAGGGCGCTAACAACCCTATGTAGGCTTCTTCAGCTCATTTATTGAAACATCTACCAGGAACTTATTTTTCAGCAGCCTGCGCCCGATAAGCATTGGGTACTTCATATTACCGCGGTCGGTTAGGGTGACAAAGGTCTTTATCCTTCGGCCATGTATACGAATGGCAGTGCGTATAATATACCTGTCCTCGGTATCGCCAAAAGAGTTACGTATGCTTTTACGGGTATAGTTCTTAAAGCGGATTTCCTTTTCGCGATATTCCGGGTGGGTTGGGTCAAGCAACTTGAAGCAAAGTTTTTTTATTCCCTCTATTTCCTTTATCTCAATATGGTGACAATGCAGGGTGCAGTAGTAGGCACCAGAGTCAATTTTGGCACTTATACCTATAAAACCCAGCCGTGGAAGGTCAACCAACGCTGTTCTTCCTATTACCTCTTTGCTCATAAACCCGTTAATATATTCTCAAAAATAGCATGATTAGCATAATATCAAAACAAGTATTTTTGGTTTATGATAACCTACATTCTTTTAGCTATAAATATTGGCATGTCGTTAATGGGTTTCCAGAACAGGAATTTCTTTGAAAAATACCTTTTCCGGCCCTATAATGTAGCGCATAACCGCAGCCAGTGGTACACTGTTTTTACCCATACTTTCCTTCATGCCAATTTCCCCCATCTTTTGTTCAATATGATAGCCTTATATTCATTTGGGCCGGCGCTTGAGAAATATGAATTTGCCCGGTATTTTGGTGGAAAGGCCGAGTTTTACTATATCCTTCTTTACGTTGGGGCTATAATGGTTTCATCATTGCCTGCGCTTGAAAAATATAAGGACACATACGCCTATGCTGCGGTAGGCGCTTCCGGTGCGGTTTCGGCAGTGGTGTTTTCTTTTATCTTAATCAATCCTAAAGCCGGTATTGGTTTCATGTTTATTCCTATTCCCATTCCGGCATGGATTTTCGGCGCTCTATTTATGGCCTATTCATGGTACATGTCGAAGCACGGGCGCGATAATATAGGCCACGATGCCCACCTGTGGGGTGGCCTATTCGGGCTTGCGCTTACACTGGTTCTGCATCCCGCTTTCTTTTCCGGCTTCATTAATCAAATACTTACACATTCCTGATGAATAAGGCCGTATTGCTTGACCGCGACGGAGTGATAAACCGCGAACGAGACGATTACACCTATCGCATAGAGGATTTTGAAATACTGCCCGATGTGGTGGAGGCATTGAAAACGCTGATGAAGAAGGGTTACCTGCTTATCATTATCTCGAACCAGGGTGGTATTGCAAAAGGCGTGTTTACTATAGCCGATGTGGAGAAAATGCATGCCCATATGCTTAATCACTTTACGAAGAATGGCATTAAAATCGAAGAGATATATTATTGCCCGCATCACCCTGAGTTTGGTAATTGCATTTGCCGTAAGCCTGATTCATTGAATGTAGAGAAAGCACTGGCAAGGTTTCATTTAGACCCTGAAAAGTCATATTTCATTGGCGATAAGGAACGCGATGTGCTTGCCGGAAAAAAGGTTGGAGTAGAAGGCATATTGATAGAGTCAAATACGTCATTACTTGAGGCAATTGAAGTAATTATTAAATAATTAAGTCTCGCAAAGACGCCAAGGCGCAAAGATAAAACCGAATGACCGAAAACGAAATAGCAAGGATTCTTGTAGATACTTTTTTGAGGATACACCGTAACCTGGGTCCAGGGTTGCTTGAATCTGTTTATGAAGAAGTGATTTGTTACGAATTACAAAAGGTCGGCATAGAATTTAAGAGGCAACAAGGCATAATTGTAAAATATGATGATGTAAAAATGGATTTGGGATTCAGGGCAGATATTATTGTTGACAATAAGGTAATTATTGAAATTAAGTCAGTCGAGGCCTTAGCCCCTGTTCATCATAAGCAATTACTTACATATCTGAAGATTACTGATTTAAAGTTGGGACTGCTTGTCAACTTCAATGTGGACTTAATAAAAGATGGAATTGTTAGAATTGTAAACAAATTATAACTGCTTGGCGTCTTTGCGCCTTGGCGAGAAAATTAGATGAAGATAGCTGTAAATACACGTTTATTGATAAAAGGTAAAATGGAAGGTATTGCGGTACATGCTTACCATGTGCTGAAACGTATAACTGCCAATCACCCGGAGCACCAATTCCTTTTTATTTTCGACCGTCCTTATAGCGAAGAGTTTATTTTCTCAAATAACATCACTCCCATTTCAGTTATGCCACAGGCAAGGCACCCTTTTCTGTTTTATGTCTGGTTCGAATATTCAGTTGCAGGTGTGTTGAACCACAATAAACCCGATCTGTTTTATTCTCCCGATGGACTCCTCAGCCTGCGAACCGACGTGCCATCTGTACCTGTTATGCACGACATAAACTACGAGCATTATCCCGAAGACCTGCCCAAATTAGCATCTTGGTATTATAAACGTTATTTCCCGAAGTTTGCCAATAAGGCAAAACGCATTTTAACTGTATCGGAATTTTCAAAACGAGATATCGCCAGGGCGTATAACTTAAACCCTGAGAAGATTGACGTGGTTTATAACGGAGCCGACGAAGCTTACCGTAAACTAAATGATGAAGAAGCTAAGAAGGTAAAAGAGAAATACTCTAATGGGCAAGACTACTTTGTATATGTGAGTGCTTTACACCCGCGCAAAAATGTAATGAGATTGTTACATGCATTCGATAAGATGAAAGACAAGGCCCAATCGCCTATAAAGCTTTTACTGGTTGGCCCGGCCTATTTCAAGAACAATGAAATGGTGAAGGCCCACGAAGAGATGAAGTATAAAAATGATGTGGTGTTTACGGGCAGGCTTGAAGGAGAAGAACTTTGTAGTGTGGTAGGTGCTGCTTTTGCAATGACGTATGTATCGTACTTTGAAGGGTTTGGAATACCGATTGTAGAAGCCATGCGCTGCGAGGTGCCTATAATTGCATCTGACGTTACATCAATGCCTGAGGTGGCAGGTGACGCTGCTCTGCTCGTTGACCCTTTTTCAGTTGACTCAATTTCAGATGCTATGTTGCGCTTATTAAAAGATAATGCACTGAGGAATAACCTGGTTGAAAAAGCGCGATTGAGAAAAGATGTATTTACATGGGACAGGACGGCCAATTTAACCTGGGCTGCATTTGAAAAAACATTAGCGGAATGTCGTTAAACGCATACTTTGATGAAAAACTGGTGGAAGCCGGTTGCGATGAGGCTGGACGCGGATGCCTTGCCGGACCTGTGTTTGCCGCGGCTGTAATATTGCCTAAGAGTTTTCATCACCCGCTGTTGAATGACTCGAAGCAGGTGACCGAAAGTAACAGGTATGAACTTAGAGAGGTAATTGAAAAAGAAGCATTGGCTTATGCAGTGGAACAGGTGAGTTGTACCGAGATTGATGAGATTAATATACTGAATGCCTCTTTCCTGGCTATGCATAAGGCAATAGATAAACTTTCTATGCAACCTGAATTGCTGCTGATTGATGGCAACAGGTTTAAGAAATACAAAGACATCGCTCATGAATGCATTATAAAAGGAGATGGTAAATATGCTTCTATAGCTGCGGCATCGGTGCTGGCCAAAACTTATAGGGACGATTATATGAAACAATTGCATGAAGAGGACCCGCGCTACAACTGGATGAAGAATAAAGGCTATGGAACGGCCGACCATCGTTCAGCTATTGAAAAGCATGGCATTTCATTACACCACCGCAAAAGTTTTCAATTAGTACAGTGGGATTTATTTCACCAGCATTAATTGTATGAAAAAGAGGTTGGCGGTACTGGTAGTCGTTTTATTTCTCATTGCAGGTGTGGTGTATGAATCACTGAAGTGGGGCAAAAAATCGGTAGCCCCCGTAAGCGCAGCCATTACTGCTATTCCCATAGGTGCTTCATTTATTTTTGAAAGTAATAAAACTTATCCGTTGTGGAAAGGCTTGTCGCAAAACAGCCTTATATGGAAAGATTTGCTGGGTACGGAAACAGTTGCTGAGTTGAATGGCAATATGCATTACCTCGATTCGCTGGTTAGCGGCGAACCAAAAATGCGCGCTATGGTTGAGGCCCAGCCCATATTTATATCGGCCCATGCTAACGGCATGCAGCACTTCGATTACCTTTTTATCTGCGCATTGCCCGGTGACGCCGCTGCTAAAACCCTTCAGGACTATATGCAGTCTGTAAGCGCCAAGGGCTCGCTGACTTCCACTCAATATGATGGCATAACTGAATATTGTTTGAAGATACCGGGCAAGAGCGATTTTTACTATTCAGTGTACGATGGCATATTCATCGGTTCGCTGAAATCGGAAATAGTGCAGGAATCGTTGCGGCAGCAGGAATCGCCCGAGAAGGTATCGCTTATGGGAATGCCTTTGTTTGTTAAAGCGCTTAAAGCTACAAGCAACGAAGCGCCTGCCAAGCTGTTTATCCGTTACCAGTTTATTAATGATGTGCTTACTTCTTTTACCGGCAAGGAAGCTAACTCGCTTCTTTCGTCAGTGCCCGATTTTGCCCAATGGACAGCGGTTGAAATTTCTACCGAAATGAACGAGGTGATGATGAACGGCTTTACAGTGACCGATAGTACAGGTATGCAATACCTGGAATTATTCTCAGGCCAGAACCCGCAAACTACAGGGGTGCCATCGGTGGTTCCGGCTAACACTTCCTTCATGGCGTGTTTTGAACTTAGCGACAGCAAAACATTCATAAAGGATTACAAAAGATACCTGGGGCTGCACAGGCGTATGCCTAAACATAATGAATGGCTGGCGCAGGTAGAAAAGAACTACGGCATTAACCCTGAGAAGAATTTTTATCCCTGGCTAGACAATGAAATTGCATTGGTAATAACAGAACCCAGTGATACCACATTGCAGAACGACACTTATGCGTTAATCGGCACGCGCGATACCAAAGAGGCGATAAATACGCTGGGTAAAATGGCCGACACTATTTTCGGGGACCAGGAAAAGCATTTTGAGACGTACAAGTTTATGGGGCACGACATACACTACATAGGCCTCGATAATATGCTGCCTAATTTGCTGGGTGGCGCATTTGAACCCATGAAGAGAACCTATTACACCGCCATTGACAAGTTTATTGTATTCGCTAATAGCGGAGAGGCCTTGCAGATGTTCATTAACCGCTATGAAAGCGGCGCAACGCTGGAAAAGGATTCCTACTACCAGTCGTTTACCCGCGACCATATTGAGAACGGAGCAGGCGTGTACATTTATAATAATGTGGCGCTGTCGCCTATGCTTTATGAACAGTACCTCGACAAACCTTATGCCGATGCCATAAAAAAACATACCGACATTACCCGAAAGTTCCAGGCAGTGGAGGCACAGTTCACCTATATGCAGGGCATGTTCTATACCAATGTATATTTTAAGCGCAATCCCGATTATAAAAAACAAGCCGGCGCATTGTGGCAGATGGCCTTAGACACCACCCTTGCTGCTCCACCTTGCTGGGTCACCGATTATAAAACAAAGTACCAATATGTAATGGCTGAAGATAAAGCCGACAACATTTATTTAATAAGCAATACGGGGCATATACAATGGGAGAAACAAGTTGACGGGAAAATAATGGGCCCTGTCCAGCAGTTAGACGGGTTGAAGAACGGTAAACTGCAATATCTGTTTACGACAGAGAGAAACATTTATATAGTCGACCGCAATGGAAAGGACGTATATGGTTACCCTGTAAGTATTCCATCGAAGGCTACGGCTAACGCTTCCTTATTCGATTATGATGGCAAGCGAAATTACAGGATTGCAGTGCCATGCGGCGATGGCAAAATAAGGATGTATGATAACACAGGAAAAAGCATTAAGGACTGGAAGCCTGAAGAAACTGACGGATTAGTGAAATGCCCGTTGCAATATATGAATATAGATGATGAAGGCTTTATTATTGCCGTTGACGATAAAGGCAAGGTATATACATACGACAGAAAAGGCAAGAGTAAATTAGATTTCACCAAGCGCCTGCCTGCGAATATTTCCAGCTTCTATATTACCAAAGCCAAAACCTTAAAAGAGACTTACCTTATGGCATGCGACTCTACGGGAGTGGTGTACCAGCTTAGCCTTACCGATTTCTTAAACCGTACCCAATATTTGCCAGAGGGTATCCATCGCCCTGCATTTGCACCGGTTGATTTGGAAGGCAAAGGACAGACCGATATGGTTTTCTTTGTGAAGTATGATGTCTATGCCTATTCACCCGATAAAAAACAAATATTCCACTACACCATGCACGATTCGTTGCGGAACAATATTATGAGCTACACCTTCCCTGATGGCAAAACCCGCATTGGGGGAGTAGCCACAAAGCCCGGCAAAATATATATGCTCGATGAGAAGGGAGATATGTGCCCAGGCTTCCCCCTCCAAGGCTCTTACCCATTCTCTATTGGCGATATGAATAACGACGGACAACTTTACCTGCTTACAGCAATTGGTAATAGTGTGTATGTGTATAGTTTGCCGTAAGCCTCGTGATTATTCTACTGGAGTTTACGGAAAAGCAATAGTATATCCTATTGACATTTCATTATAATAAATAACATAAGTAATTGATTGTTAAATATTTATATCGGATAGTTATTTTGTAGCCCATTGTATTTTATTGTTATTATCAATAAAACAGTCGTTAGTAAAAACTGCTCTGTATAGCTCTTTTATCTCTGTGAACTCTGTGTTGAATGTCTTTCTATGGTATCTTTAAACTATTTAGCAGAACAATAGTCAAAAGATTTGTAAAAGGAAATCGTCTAATAGATTAATAAAGTCAGTTAGTTATGAAAACAAGAAAAGCAATATTAGTAGTAGGCCTATTGGCCTTTATAATTGGAGATGCAGCAGCCCAGTACTATGGCCCACCCGGCCCGCCTCCGGGTCCTGCACCAATGAGGCGCCAGCGCCAACAAGAGCCTAAAGATGATGAACAATCAAAGCCAACGGGGTATTTTGAAATTAGCTTTGGACTGTCTGAACCTATAGGCGCATTTGGCGCTACAACCGGTACAACTTACGGAGGTTATGCCCTGCCCGGTTCGGCTTTCAATCTTTCATTGGGCATACCGGTAAACCATACCAATTTAGGTGTGGCATTAATGTATGGCGATTACAACAACCTGTTCGATATTAACAGTTTTGCCTATACCCAGCAATTAGCCGACCAGTCAAAGGCATACGCACCTATACTCCAGGATTCATATAATGAAAGCTTTATTCTGGCCGGCCTTTTCTGGACCTGGCCCGTACACAGGCTTTCGTTCGATGCGCGCTTAATGGGCGGTATAGCTATATGCCACTTGCCTGAAGTGACATGGGGAGCGCAGGGCGCATACGACCCTACAATTTCAACATATGACACATACCAGTGGGATACATATCCCAGTTCGTCTGTCGGATTCGCTTATGATATAGGAGCAGATATACGTTATAAGCTCAGGAGAACATCTATTATGCTGGGTATAGACTATACGGGGGCCAACCCGAATGTAAATACAACACAGCAATATACCGACCCATACGGCAACATGTATTATAGCCGTATTTCAGGCGGAGTGCCTATGTCGCTCATTTGCGTTAACCTTGGTTTAGCTTACGAAATTAGATAGCTATCGCAAGTAATAAGTTATAGGTAAGAAGTAATAGATAAATTTAAGGGTATTACGTACCCATATCTTTTACCTATAACCTATTACTTTTTACTTTCATCTAAGGGGTGTTAATAAGTATTGTTTATCATAGTAATCAAATTGTGTATTATGAAGTATCTTTGCTTCGTGAAACAGGATAAATAATGTTTCGCGAAACACTAAACCACTGAATAATGCCATTTGTAGCCGGAGAATCGGGCAACCCGGGAGGGAGGCCCAGGGGTTCGCAGAATAAAGCGAAAAAAGATTTGCGGGAAGCCATTACGCAATTCCTGCTCGATAATTTTGAAAAAGTGCAGGAAGAGTTTGATAAACTGGAAGGCGCTGAGAAGGTTAAATATTATTGCCAGCTTTTGCCCTACGGACTTGCCAAAATAAAACCCGAGGTAGAACCCAACCTTAACCGGTTGACCGAAGAGGAAATGGATGAACTATTTGAAAAATTAAAAAATGTCGTATTACAAAGATTTGAAAGGCCCGGATATGAAAAGGCAGTTCATGGAAGGTCTGCTGAAGGGTAAAAATGCAATTACAGAAATTATGAAGATGGAATTTTATGTTTTCTCCGGAACCGATAACCCCGATTTGTACTATATGTGGAGCGGGGGAGAAGAAAATATGATGTGGCCAAAGATAGTAGATGGCAAACCGGTATTATTTACACTGGACCAGATAGAGGAGCTTAAAAAGCGGCCCAACTGCTTTTGTGCGTTAGAGCTATTTACACCGGTTGCTGATGGCATTGCATATTACCTTACATTGCTTGAAGAGGCATTGAAAGTTTATAACGAAAGCAAATCGGGTAATGATGTGGCGTTACATTAGAGGATTGTATAAATACCCCGTAGGGGTATAACATTAGTAGCCCCGACATTTATGTCGGGGTAAACAGTGCCCTCACCCCTATATCCCCTCTCCCGGGAGAGGGGCAGGGGAGTGGGAATGCCATTAACCCCCCGCCTTGAAAGGCAGGGTTATTAAAAACATTGAAGGAATAGACTTTATGATTGTTTGCCCCTGCGTATACTCTTAAAGTAGGAATAGGCAACGGCCAGTACTACAATAATAAGGAACGGTATAAAGTAAGAGCGTGAAAGGCCGTCGTTATTTACAAGGGTGAAGAAACGTCCCCAGCGGAACTTCTGCTTGAGCGATGTATTCTTCTTCAGCGACATCCACACAAACGAAGCTTTACCTACCACATGGTCGAATGGCACAAAGCCCCAGTAACGCGAATCTTCTGAATTATGGCGGTTGTCACCCATCATAAAGAAGTAATCCATTTTAAAAGTATAGCTGGTTGCAGGCGCGCCGTTAATCAGTATCTGGCTGCCACGTACTTCAAGGCTGTTGTGTTCGTATGCAGTAATAATGCGGCGGTAGAGCGGCAGGTTAAAAGTGTCGAGTTTTACGGTTGCTCCTTCCTTAGGTATCCACAATGGGCCGAAGTTGTCTACGTTCCATTTAAAGTTTCTTGAAGAAGGGAAAATATCGTTGTCGTACATGGGTATGTAACTTCCGCTGTCCCTGAGGAAAAGTGAAACCGATGCCACACCGGTAACCGATTTGAACTTGTCGGCATTTTCGCGGGTAAGGGTAAATACAACACTTTTTTCATCTGCCTGTTCCATGGCTTCTGTAATATCCATTTTGTCGAGCAGTGTTTTGTCTACTGCAGTCTGGTTATTACAGGCAACGTCGAACTGGTAACCTTCACCAGGGTTATCCTTGTCAACCGGGCGGGTGTTGTAGGTCTCTATATTCCCTGAAAAAGTAACCTTGTATTTGAATTCAGCTTCGCCAGGTATATCGTCGACCTTACCATCTATGAATACCTTTCCGTGCCTCACTGACAATGTATCTCCGGGTGTGCCTATGCAACGCTTAATATAGTTTTCTTCTTTGTCAATGGGGCGTATTAATAGTTTGCCGGGCAGGCCCATGGTTCTTCCGTTACCCAGGCTCAAATCGCGGTTATTTACTACAGCCTCCCTGCCAAAGTCCCTGCAAAGGGCATAGTAGCTCGGGTTCGAAATGTTTTCAGGTACCGTATCGCCTTCGGGAAAGTTAAAGACGACAATATCGTGCCGCTTAATATGGCTGAAGCCCGGGAAACGCAATGCCGGATACTCAATCCAGTTTAAATACGATGGTGTAGTTTGTGTACCGGGTAATGAGTTTTGTACAAAGGGGAAAGATATTGGGGTAAGAGGAATGCGTGCGCCATAGTTTACCTTGCTTACAAAAAGGTAGTCGCCCACCATAAGCGATTTCTCCATTGAAGGTGTAGGAATGGTATAGGCCTCGAAAGAGAAGGTGCGTATAATAGTTGCTGCAATTACCGCAAAAACAATGGCCTCGGTCCATTCATGGGCCGTGCTTTGCTTTCCGTCGTTTGTTTCAGGTAATTTAAATTCCGTCTTGCTGAAACCCATATAAGGCAAGAAGACGAAAAAGAGTATGCCCGACAGAATAAGCTGCCCTAATCCCTTTCTGCCAAAAGCTAAGGAAGTAATGCCACTTACAACCATCATCATCATAAAGCCCACACCCGGAATAAGGAAAATGAATATCCACCACCATGGGCGTTTTAATATTTTAAGCCATATGTAATAGTTGTAAACAGGTATAAAGGCTTTCCAGCCCTGCTCTCCGGCTTTTTCGAATATCTTATATAGCCCTGCGAAACTGGCAAGGAGAATTACATAAATAACGGGTGCAATGTGGAGCATAGGTTAAATGAGAAAGGTCAAAGATATAATGTAAGGGGAATACGTCACTGTTAAATTAAGTTATTTTTCACTAACATGATAGAACACTGATGACGCTGATTGCTTAAGATTATATAAGATTTGATGATATTACTCAGGTTACTTAAAGATTGAAGGCTATCATAATTATCTGCGGTATCTGCGTTCCATTGTTTTTATCCGAGCAGGTCATTCATGCCGAACACACCCTTTTTACCTACCAGCCATTCAGCGGCTACAACTGCGCCCTCGGCAAAACCCTGGCGGCTGTATGCTTCGTGGCGTATGGTTATTTCATCGCATTCCGATTCGTATGCTACTATATGGGTTCCCGGAACTTCATCCTCACGATAGGCTGCTATAGTCAATTCACCCTCTTTTGCGTTTTCTTTCAGCGCCCATTTGCTGAATCCACCATGGTTTTTTATAAGCCCTTCTGCAAGGGTTATAGCTGTTCCGCTGGGGGCATCTTTTTTATGTATGTGGTGTATCTCTTCCATTGAGGCTGTATAGTTCGAATAGGGCTTCATAATCTTTGCCAGGTACTCGTTCAGCTTGAAAAAGAGGTTTACCCCAATGCTATAGTTCGAGGCATAAAAGAAAGCTTGTCCCTTATCTGCGCAAAGCTGTTTTATCTCGTCGAAATGTTTCAGCCAGCCTGTGGTTCCGCATACTACAGGCACGTTCGATTCAAAGCAGGTTTTAATATTGCTTACTGCAGCCTCGGGCGAGGTAAATTCAATGGCAACATCTATGTTGGCAAGGTTAGTGGTATTGAAGTCTGCCATGTTATGCTCGTCAATCTTTAAAACTACCTGGTGGCCTCGGTTCCGGGCTATCTTTTCTATCTCTTTGCCCATTTTGCCATATCCTATTAACGCTATTTTCATATATTGTGCTATTAATTAAGGCTTCAAAGATACAATATGACGCAAATTGGCTGAGTTTATGACAAAATGTTAGTTTGGCATACTTATTGCTACAGAATACTACAAATACAGGAACATGAAAGACTATTCAGAAAAAACAAGCCTGGACCAGATATTCAGGATTGACGATATAAATGACGATTCGGAGTTTATTCCCCTACTTACCAACGAGGAAGAGAAGAAAATAAACGCTGAAAAGATACCCGATGAGATTCCCATTCTGCCGCTCAGGAACACTGTGTTGTTCCCTGGCGTGGTAATACCTATTACGGTGGGAAGGGAAAAATCAATCCGCCTGATAAAAGATGCTTACCAGGGTAATAAAACTATTGGTGTAGTGGCCCAAAAGAATGACTCTATTGAGGACCCCGGCATTAACGATATTAACTACATAGGCACCATAGCCTACATACTTAAAACCTTAAAAATGCCCGATGGTAGTACAACTGCCATTATACAGGGCAAAAAGCGTTTTGAAATAAAGGAACTTACCCAGCACGACCCTTACCTGAAAGCCAAGGTAACGGCATTTGAAGATATTACCCCTGCTGCAGATGATAAGGAGTTTGAGGCCATGATTTCTTCGCTGAAAGACTTGGCATTACAGATAATAAAGCAGAGCCCCCACATTCCTTCGGAAACAGGCTTTGCCATAAAGAATATTGAAAGCAGCAACTTCCTTATCAATTTCATATCGTCGAATATGAATGCGCTGGTGGCTGAAAAGCAAAAGATACTGGAAGAGCCTGATTTGAAGAAACGTACTAATTCGTTGCTTACCCAACTCAACAAAGAGTTGCAGATGCTGAAACTGAAGAACCAGATTCAGAGCAAGGTAAAAGAAGATATAGATAAGCAGCAACGTGAATATTTTTTGCACCAGCAACTTAAAACTATTCAGGAAGAATTGGGTGGAGATACCTTCGACCAGCAGGTGAAAGAGTATCACAAAAAAGCTAAAACCAAAAAGTGGGAGAAGCATGTAAAAGAAGCGTTTGATAAAGAAGTGAGCAAGCTGGAACGCATGAACCCCAACTCAGCTGAATATTCGGTGCAGAGCAACTATCTTGAGCTTTTGCTTGAGCTGCCCTGGAACGAATACACCAAAGATAATTTCGACCTGAAAAGGGCGAACCGCATTTTGAACCGCGACCATTACGGGCTTGAAAAAGTGAAAGAGCGCATATTGGAATACCTTGCAGTGCTAAAACTGAAAGGCGATATGAAAGCGCCTATACTTTGCCTTGCGGGCCCTCCGGGTGTTGGTAAAACATCGTTGGGTAAATCAATTGCCACATCGTTGGGCAGGAAATATGTGCGCATGTCGTTAGGTGGTTTGCACGATGAAGCCGAAATACGCGGACACCGTAAAACATATATTGGCGCTATGCCGGGCCGTGTGATGCAGAATCTGAAAAAGGTGAAATCGTCGAATCCTGTTTTTGTACTCGATGAAATAGATAAAATTGGAAAAGATTTTCATGGCGATCCTGCTTCGGCTTTGCTGGAAGTACTGGACCCTGAACAAAACAAAGAGTTCCACGATAACTTTATAGAACTGGAATACGACCTCTCTAAGGTACTGTTCATTGCTACAGCTAATAACCTTAGCGCTATTCACCCCGCTCTGCTAGACAGGATGGAGATTATAGAAATAAACGGTTATACCGTAGAGGAAAAAATTGAAATAGCCAAGCGCCACCTTATACCCAAGCAGTTGGGCGAACATGGCGTGAAAAAGGACCAGATTAAACTGCCTGACAGTGTACTTGAAACAGTAATAGAAGATTATACCCGCGAATCGGGTGTGCGTAACCTGGAAAAGAAGATAGCGCAGATTGTCCGTTACATTGGCAAGTCAATTGCTATGGAAGAAAAATACGACCTGGAAATAAAGAAAACGGAACTGGATAAGATACTTTCTCCTGCTCACCCTAAAGAAAAATACCAGGGCAACGATGTGGCCGGTGTGGTAACCGGTTTGGCCTGGACGCCCACCGGTGGCGATATACTCTTTATAGAGGTAAGTCTTAGCCGTGGCAAAGGTGGCCTTACCCTTACCGGTAACCTGGGCGATGTAATGAAAGAATCGGCTACGCTGGCGCTGGAGTATTTGAAATCGCATGCTGAGCAATTGTACATATCATACAAGGCATTTGAAAGGTGGAACATACATATTCACGTGCCGGAAGGAGCTACGCCAAAAGATGGGCCTTCTGCCGGTGTGTCAATGCTTACAGCTCTGACATCGGCCTTTACACAACGCAAGGTGCGCAAAAACCTGGCTATGACGGGCGAAATAACTCTGCGTGGTAACGTGCTGCCTGTAGGCGGTATTAAAGAAAAGATACTGGCTGCTAAACGTGCAGGTATTAAAGAAATAGTATTGCCTGCCGCAAACAAAAGAGATATTGACGACATTAATCAGAAGTACCTCAAAGACCTTAAGTTTATATATGTAGAAAAGATGAAAGAGGTATTGGACTATGCACTTCTTGATGAGTTTGTAAAAAATCCGTTAAAGCTCGAATACGCTTTCACAGAGGAAACCATAGAGAGGGTAGCCAAAGCATAATAGGTTAAGTTCGCTTTAGCCCTGAAAGGGCGTAATATAAATCTTTATTTCGCCCTTACAGGGCTGCATTTGTACTGGTTTATTCTCGTAGGGCTGCGCCCTACGCTGTTATATTTCGCCCTTTCAGGACTTAAATAGCGAATACATCAATGCTGGCGTTAGGATTGAAATTCAAATTAAAGGACTATGCCCTACGCTATTATATCTCGTCCTTTCAGGACTTATTAGTATTTTTGCAGGCACTATGATATATGTAACAAGGCGCGAGTATTTTAATGCAGCGCACAGGGTGTACAACCCTAAGTGGAGCGATAAGAAAAATATAGAAGTGTTTGGCTCATGTGCCAACCCTAACTGGCATGGCCACAACTACGACCTTTATGTTACCGTAAAAGGTAAAATAGATAAAGACACAGGCTTTGTGGTTGACCTGCGTAAGCTGAGCAAGATTATTAAGAAACAGGTTATAGATCATGTTGACCATAAGAACTTCAACCTTGATGTGCCTTTTATGAAAGGCCAGATGACCAGCACCGAAAATATTGCCATAGCTTTCTGGAAGCAACTGGAGAAACCTATAAAGGGGTTGGGATGCAAACTGCACAGCATACGCGTACAGGAAACTGAAAACAACGTTGCCGAATACTTCGGGGAAAAATAAACTTTCATGGCAAAGAAGGCTACCAAAAAACACGACGGCTATAAAAAGATTGAGAACTACAACGATGGTTCTATAAAGAACCTTGAAGTAAGCTACCGCAATATTATTGAAGAGTTAGGCGAAGACACTAAACGCGAAGGATTACTGAAAACCCCTCACCGTGTGGCTAAAGCAATGCAGTTTTTATTGCATGGCTATGGCCTTGATCCTGCCGCTATGTTACGCTCGGCTATGTTCAGGGAGAAATACAGCCAGATGGTTGTGGTGAAAGATATTGAGCTTTATTCATTATGCGAACACCACATGTTGCCATTTTTCGGTAAGGCGCATATTGCATATATACCCAATGGCAAAGTAGTAGGCATAAGCAAAATACCCCGTGTGGTCGATGCTTTTGCCCGCAGATTGCAGGTGCAGGAAAGGCTTACCGACCAGATACGCGATTGCATACAAGACACCTTAGAACCCTTTGGCGTAGCTGTAGTTATAGAAGCCCAACACCTCTGCATGCAGATGCGTGGGGTGCAAAAACAAAATTCCGTTACCACCACCTCGGCCTTTACCGGCGAGTTCCTTGAAAGCGATAAAACCCGCAAGGAATTCCTGAGCATCATTCAATCAAAATTGCATTAATTAAAAATTATTGAATAGAACGCTGATGACGCAGATTCAATAAGATTTCCACTGATAAATCATATCCGATCATAAATAATCAGCGGTATCTGCGTTCCATTTCAGCCCACAAATCTTAAATCTTACATTTTAAATCATAAATTGGGTGGGGCTGTTAACAACTTCCTTTCAAAACTATTGCCCATGCTTTTTGCCCGTTGTAAATTTGTAAAGTGATTTTGACTTACGAATGAAATACCACTCTATCTTTATAAAATGAAAAAAAATCGAGCCGTTCTGATAATAGCCTTCTTTATTTCCGTAAATGCATATTCGCAGGTTTCGGAACTCATAAGGAAAGGCAAGCAGGAGGATTCATTAGGGCATTTTAAAGATGGCCTTGGTTTTTTTGAGCAGGCATTGCAATTAGATTCGAGCTACGCTGAAATATTTAACCTGAAGGGAGCTGCAGAATACCGGCTTAAAGATTATACCGATGCCATGCGCGACATTAGTAAGGCCATAAAAATGGACCCCACAAAACCCGATTATTATAAGGGCCTTGGGATGGTGAAGACAGGCACCGGAGATGCACAAGGCG
>Ga0206870_1036_pt1 | contig 36798 bp, 34 predicted proteins | sample Alteio_BWOrgCont_36_FD_152620 | JGI IMG/M metagenome (GOLD analysis project Ga0206870, IMG submission 152620) | Enriched cells from forest soil in Barre Woods Harvard Forest LTER site, Petersham, Massachusetts, United States -... | ecosystem: Environmental > Terrestrial > Soil > Temperate forest >... | reverse complement strand
TGCGGGCCATTTATTACTGGATTGGGCATAACATAGCGTATGATTGTCATAATGCCCATTTACTGAAATCGAATTATAACTACAACGAACTTAATGACGAGCAGGATGCCAGGACACTTGCGAAAAGAAAAGGCATTTGCGATGATTACTCCAAATTATTTTTCAGTATGTGCAAAGAGGCAGGCATACAATGTGTAATAATTGATGGCTACGGAACCAGCGATTTAAACGATGCCCTTAGCTTGCAGGGTGAAGACAAATCGGGCCTGCATCATGCATGGAATGCTGTAAAAATAAATGGTACCTGGCGGCTGGTCGACCCGACCTGGGGCAGCGGATATTGCGATAAGGGAATGACAAAATTTACACGATCATTCAACTACACATGGTTCTTTGCCAATTCGAAGGACTTTCTTGTAAGTCATTTACCCGATGATAGCCAATGGGAGTTAGTTGATACACCACTCGACCTGAAAGGGTGGATACAATTTGTAAAGAAAAGTTACGGCGTTAATTAAAAACTGGTTGCATGTTGCGTACCTTACTAACTGTAATTTTTAATTAACTTTGACACCTTAAAATCCTATTGTTATGGAAATGAAGAAACCAAGTTTTGTTGAAAGTGCGGGTGGCTGGGACGGAATTGCTATTACAGCGATAGCTTTGGTACTTATTTTTATTGGCTGCTGGATAGTAGCCAACGGCCACGTTAGTTAAGAAAAAAAGCAGGCCTGTAAGCCGGATTCTGTTTTCCGCATTGCTGCGGAACTCCTATCATTTATCTGGACAGAACATTGCTGTTCATGCTCTTGCAGCCTACCCACCGTGTTGGGCGAGCAGCCCTCAAGCCACGGCATATTTGGCCTTGCAACACCCGGGGTTTGTCATAGCGGCTGTTACCAACCGTAATCGTGAGCTCTTACCTCGCGTTTTCACCCTTACCCTTTGCGGTTTCCGCTAGGGCGGTTTATTCTCTGCGACACTGTCCATCACACATCGGTTACCCTTTGCGTGTCCCCCGTATTCTGAGGGCAGGTTACTCTATGTTGTCCGGACTTTCCTCCCTCCCGACTACTCGGGAAAGCGATAGAACGGCCTGCTTCAGGTGCAAAGATACTAAAAAGTCGGCAGTCGTAAGTCGTAAGTTACTGGAAGATTTAAGGTCACGAATTGTGACCTCAAAAGCTTGAGGACGCAAATTGCGGCCTCAAAAATAGTGACATTAAATAGTGGAATTCTTTCTCAACCCTCATATCTCCATACTCAAATCTAAACCCCTATATTTGCACCACAAGTTTCAGTACCTTTTATGAAGTTACGTATAGGCATTATTTTCGGTGGGTTTTCGCGTGAGCGTGAAGTGTCTTTTGCGGGCGGCAGAACAGTTTACGATAACCTTAACAAATCACTCTTTGAGCCTGTTCCCATATTCGTCGACAGCTTTGGCAACTTTGCTATACTGGACTGGAAATATATTTACAAAGGCAGTATACGCGATTTTTATCCGCCTGTAGAATATTTGCCCCATACCCAGCACCATTTCCAGGTTTATGCCGAATCATTAAAAGACGGTGAAAATAAGTTGGCATTGAAAATGCTGTCGAAACTCGGCAAACCTGTTCAGCCTAACGAACTTAACAACCATATAGACTTTGCCTTTTTGTGCCTGCATGGTGCAGGTGGAGAAGATGGCACCATACAAGGCATATTAGATTATCACAAAGTCCCCTACTCAGGTTCGGGTATATTTTCATCGGCTTTGGGTATGAACAAGGCCATTCAGCGCAGGTGGATGCAAAGTGCGGGACTTGCAGTACCGGCATTTAAAACAGTAGAACGTGCACAGGCATTCGATAGTAAAGAGGTAAAAAATATTTACGAAGACGTAAAGCGCACCATTGGCAGCCCATGTGTTATAAAACCTGCCAACCAGGGCTCGTCTATTGGCGCTACTGTGCTAATGGAGCAGGATTTTGAATCGTTTCAAAGGGCATTGCTAAAGGCATTTTTTGTGGTCAAGTTGCCGCATACCGAGTGGCAGCAGTTAGATAAAGCTGACCGTGTGGCCTATGTACGCGAACTGGGCGACATACGCGAAGGCATTGGCTTTCCGCTATCGTTAAAATATGGGAAAGAGAATGTAAATGTTTACCACCCCGAAGATTTACTGAAGAAACTTACCGCTATATTCTCAAAATCGAAGGCCGATGTATTAATGGAAGCCTTCGACGGAGAAAGCGAAGTATTGATAGAAGAGTTTTTACATGGCAAAGAGTTTTCGTGTATTGTGGTGCAAGATGAAAACGGTAACCCCGTTGCACTCCCCCCCACCGAAATTCGCAAGGGACAAGAGTTATTCGATTACCGTTCAAAATATTTACCGGGGCTGTCGCGTAAAATAACGCCAATTGATTTACCCGAAGAACAGATAAAACAGATTGCCAAAGCCTGTTGCGAACTTTTCAGCAGCATGCACTTTAATGTCTATGCCCGTATTGATGGCTTTATTACCCCAGACAATAAAATCTTCCTCAACGACCCCAACACCACATCGGGTATGTTGCCTTCATCGTTCTTCTTTCACCAGGCAGCAGAGATTGGCCTTAACCCTTCACGGTTCCTTACCTATATAATACGTACATCGGTTCAGCAGCGGATTGCCACCAGCATGCACCTGCCCCAACATATTGCATTGCTGCATAAAGTAGATGAACTGATTAGCGCAGAAAAAAATGCTGCTACAAGGAAAAAGAAAATAGCCGTGATATTGGGCGGCTATTCATCGGAAAGGCACATATCGGTTGAAAGCGGCAGGAACATATATGAGAAACTGGCATCATCGGCCCAATACGAGCCCATACCTGTTTTCCTGCTAGGCAGCGCCAAGGGCCATTCTCTTTACCAGATACCGGTAAACATACTGTTGAAAGATAATGCCGACGATATAAAGGAGAAGATTGAAAACTATAAGGTGCACCCTTATATAAAAGAGGTGCAGAAAAACTGCAAAGGCATAACTGAAAAATATTCTGCAGGCAACAGCCTTAACCCTCCGCGCAAACTCAGCTATGAACAACTGGCCAAAGAAGTAGACGGGGTATTTATTGCCCTGCATGGCCGGCCCGGAGAAGACGGACAGGTACAGGCTGAATTGGGTAAAGTAGGCTTGCCATTCAATGGTTCATCGGCTGCAACTTCGGCGGTAACCATTAACAAGTACGAAACCAACAACATACTGCGTAAAAACGGCTTGCTGGTACCCGACGATATTATTATTACCCATAAAGAATGCCAGGGCAACACCAAAGCCTTATTTGATAAACTGGTAAAGCAGCTGGGTATTCCCTTTATTGCCAAACCTATTGACGATGGTTGCAGCTCGGCAGTACGAAAGATAGATACCTACGAGGAATTCAGGGCGTTTATTATACTGATTTTTAGAAGTGAAGAAGCAAAAGACAAAAAAGCTTCAGATATATTGAAGATAAAGTCGAACGAGGAGTTTCCGCGTAAAGAAGCATTCCTGGCCGAGCAACTTATTAAAAGGAACGGAGCCCACCATTTATTAGAGATTACCGGCGGGTTATTGACTCACCACACAACAAAAGGTAAACTCTACGAAATATTTGAGGCATCGGAAGCGTTATCTGAGGGAGCTGTTTTATCGCTGGAAGAGAAATTTTTAGCCGGCGAAGGGCAGAATATAACACCGGCCCGCTATGCACCTAACCCTAAACAAAGGCAAAACGTATCGGATAAAGTGAAGGCCGAACTGAAACGGGCCGCTATATTGTTGAATGTGGAGGGATATGCACGTATAGATGCCTTTGTAAGAGTATATAAAAACGGAAAAGTGGAAGTTATATTTATTGAAGTAAATTCGCTGCCCGGTATGACACCTGCAACATGTATATTCCACCAGACCGCTATTAATGGCTATACGCCTTTTGAGTTTATCGACCGCATTTTGCAATATGGCTTTGAAAACAGGAAAAGAAGCAAAAAGATAAAATAATGGGAGAATTCAAGGAATTCCTTAAAAGTAAAATATTCTATAAGAACCTGGGCATTGCAGTGGTATTGCTGGTTGCCGTTTTCTGGGGGGCAAGCAAAATGCTTGATATATATACCCGCCATGGCCAGTTTATTACCCTGCCCGACTTTACAAAGAAACCTTTGGCCGATGTGCAGAAAATGCTGGCTGATAAAGGGCTTATGTATAAGATAATAGACTCTACCTACGATGAAAAACTGCCACCCCGCACGGTTATAAACCAGAACCCCTACCCTGGAGCCCCTGTAAAAGAAGGACGGAATATATACCTGTATATTACAAATGCTGTAGCGCCCATGGTGGTAATGCCCAACATGACCGATATGCCCTTAGAGAATGCCAAACTTACCTTAAAAAACAATGGAATAAAGATTGGCGGCATAAGCTACGAAAGGAATATTTGTGCCGGTTGTGTATTAAAAGTGATTTATAAGGGGAAAGTGGTTGAGGATGGTGATAAACTGCCCAAAGGCTCGGTTGTTGAGCTTGTAGTAGGTAAAGGCGACCATGATGATGCACCGGATTCACCATAAAACAATAATATTGCACTTATTCCGTTATACAGAAACTATTGACATGAAAATACGCCTCACTCTAATACTCTTTATCTTCTGCGGAAGCCTTATGGCCCAGGACCATATTGGTCCTTTGCACAGTAACCCGCAGCTACGTATAGCCTATAATAAGGCCATGATAGCCAATAAAAAAGCGGTAAAAAGAACTACGGCATCTCACAGTTCGGTTACCCTTCCCTTCCTTGACGATTTTGCAAAACCCGGCCCATACCCCGATACTAACTGGTGGCTCGACAGCAATGTATATGTAAACTACAACCTGCCTTACGCCCCCCACACTATTGGCGTTGCCACATTCGACGGGCTGAATAAAAGAGGGATGCCCTACAATAAATATGCAACGGCCGGCTCGTCTCTCCCTGCCGATACCCTTACCTCAAAAAAAATTCAATTAGGCAGCTATACCCTTGCCGATTCTCTTTACCTGAGCTTCTATTACCAGCAAGGCTCGCGCTATAGTGGCGACACGAATATTCTGTTCCCTAAACTCAGTGATACCCTGCTGCTGCAGTTCCACAACCCTGCCAACCCGGATACTTCTGACTGGGTGACAGTTTGGTACCAGGTTGGGTCAGATACGCTTACCGCAAAAGATTCAAATTTCAGGTATGTAATGATACCCATTACCAATCCATTTTACCTGGCTAACGGTTTCCAGTTCAGGTTTGTAAATTATGCATGCACTTCGGGCAACCTCGACCACTGGAGTATTGATGAGGTTTACCTTAACGATAACCGCCATATTACCGATACCGCACAACATGGTATGTCATTTGTTTATGAATTCCCCTCGCTCCTGGCTAATTATGAATATATGCCATGGGAACAGTTCACCGGTGCAAGTGATTTAAAAACAAGCTTTCATAACTATATAAGGAACAACAATAATATAGTTATTAATGCCACGTATGGGTACGATGCTATACCGGGCTTTCTTACCAGTTATAGCGGTGGCGGTAATAACGAACCCACATATTATTCATCGGGCTATGTAAATTACACCCCGCATAGCGAGCCGACACTTACTTATTCTACATTGCCAACACTAACTGCCCCCACAACTTTTAACTTTACCGAGTACCTTGACGTTACAGGCCCTTTCGACTCATTAGTCGACACACTTCGCTTTGCACAGGTGTTTGATAATTACTTTGCCTACGACGATGGTTCGCCCGAGTGTGCATGGTTCGTTAGCGGAACACCCGGTGTGCCCACTTATATTGCCCAGGAATTCACACTTAATAAAACCGATACCCTTGTAGCTGCACTAATATATTTCGACTACACCCTTGTAAACGCCAAGGTTTATAGTTTTAATCTTGCTGTTTGGGCCGACAATGGAGGGGTGCCCGGCACCATGATTTATGAAGATACCGCTGCAAGAGGAGCTTCATCTATTCCGAACATAGACTACCCGAAATACGACAGCGCCGGGCTAAACCTGTTTACTCCTTACAATATAGACAGTGCGCATGGTATTATTTTACCCCCTGGTAAATTTTACCTGGGCTGGGTTCAGAGTACTGAAAATATAGGAGGCGATTCCATTAACATTGGTATGGATTTAAATAATAACCATGCAGATAAAATATTCTATTGCACCGACCCTATATCACCTAACTGGCAAAACACCACTTTCCCGGGAAGCCTTATGTTACGGCCTGTTTTCGGACCCAGAAGCTATGACGCGGTACCTGAAATTACAAAAGACGATAATAATGTAACCATATACCCTAACCCGACTACGGGAGTAGTCAACTTCCAATTAAAAGTTGACAATGAAAAGGTAAAAATGGTAGAAATATATAATACCCTTGGAGAAAAAGTATATTCTTCATCTAATGGCTATCAGCTAATGGCGAATGGCGAAATGCAAATTGATTTAAGCTCCCTCCCTACCGGTTTTTATATTGTTAAAGTAAGCACCGACACGCACACAGCGTTTAAAAAGCTTATTATTCAACGATAAACTATAAGTTATGAACGTTGACGGAATACCTATTCATCGTTCATAGTTTATAGTTCATAATTATTATCGGTTTATCTTTGGCTTTCTGCTGTAAGAAATGAATATAACAGAAACTAAAGAAAATAAAGTTTTCAATCTCTTTTTTTACGCTTCGCTTTGCGTGCTTGCCATTATTTATATTATCGGCATGCAAATGGACCTGATGGACGTAGACGCCACCCAGTACGCGCTCATTTCGAAGGAGATGTTTCATTCACACAGCTATTTGCAGGTATATTGCAACGGACAAGATTACCTCGATAAGCCACCCCTGCTTTTCTGGACCGCCTGCCTGTCATTTTCCGTATTTGGTGTACACGACTGGGCTTTCCGCCTTCCATCTATATTATGCATAGCGCTGGGTGTATATTCCGTTTACCGCTATTCGAAGCTATATTATGCAGAACGCGTTGCAAAAATAGCCGCGCTTATAACAGCATCGTGCTGCGCAACATACCTTATGGCCCACGATGTGCGTTGCGATACCATGCTCACCGGTTTTGTAATTTTCACCATCTGGCAACTCGCGGAATTCAATCTTCACCTGAAATTTAAAAACCTGTTATTGGGCGCCATTGGTATTGGCCTTTCAATGCTTACCAAAGGGCCCTTAGGGCTTATAATTCCTGTGGTTGCATTCTCCACTGAATTTATTTACAAAAGGCAATGGAAAAACTTTTTCCGCTGGCAATACCTGGTTGTAATACTTGCGGTGGCACTTATGTTGCTACCCATGAGCATTGGCCTTTACGAACAATTTGACATGCACCCCGAAAAAACAGTATACAACATAAAAAGCCCGTCGGGCCTGCGTTTCTATTACTGGACACAAAGCTTTGGCCGTATAACCGGTGAGAATTACTGGAACAACAACCCTGACCCGTTTTTCCTCATCCACAGTTTTTTCTGGAGTTTCCTGCCATGGACGGTATTCTTTTTGGTGGCGCTGTTTACCGAAATAAAAGAGAAAGTAAAAACATGGAAAACACATACATCTCCCGAGGCCATTACCTTAGGTGGGTTCCTCCTTATTTTTATTTTCCTAACCCGTTCAAAATACCAGTTGCCACATTATACTTTTCCACTCCACCCCCTGGCTGCTGTAATTGCGGCTAAATATTTATACACCAATTTTACTTCCCCGGCACGCAATAAGCTATTCTCTATCACCAATGGCGTTAACATTTTTGTAATGTTTGTGATTTTTACACTGGCTTTCGTATTGATTAACCTTGTATTTCCCGTATCTATTATTTTCTCAATCGCTCTCGCTCTCCCACTCGCTTTCTTTTTGTGGCTTCTTTTCAACAAAAAAACTGAACGCACTTTAAAAATCCTTCTTACAGCTATAGTACCTATGGTTACATTAGGCTTTGTACTGAACCTGAATTTTTATCCCACCCTGCTCACATACCAACTAGGCCCAAACCTCGGGCGCGAGCTTACCAAAATAGCGCCACCGGGTTCACACGCTTATTTTCTGAATGACTGGAGCAATTTCTCAACCCACTTTTATACCGATGTGCCCGTAAAAGATAATGCAGATACAGCCTATATAAAAGCAAACCTAGTGAAAGGCAAAACCTTTATTATAGCCGACTCAACAAAGGCCCAGAGTATTTTAGCCCTCAACCCCGGCATAACCGTAGTAGAAAAACTGCCCAACTTTGGTGTTACCGGCCTTGAGCTACAGTTCCTGAACCCCGCCACACGCGAAAAAGATTACCCAAAGGTGGTACTGATGAAGTACTAATGAATAATGGCGAAGCCATTATTCCGCTGTTGCCCCTATAAACAAAGTATCTACTTTACCCTTATCAATAGTAAACTGAATGCCACCATACGCACTGCCAATAATTATTAACGGTGGCACCAGCGAATCTTCAGCCATTTTTATCGCCTTTCTGTACGCAATACCAATTTCCTTTACTGTGCTGCCAATACCAATGTGGCGCCTTGTTTTAAAAGCGCAAGGGGCATAAATCATTAACCCATCTATGCTCAATTTGCTCATATCTTCTCCGGCCATATCCAGCCAAATACCCTTTTTCTTATATACCCAATCCTGGTGAATTAAACCATCTGCCCCGGTTCTGACTGTATCAGTTTTACTTTCAGCCTGCCCCAATAGCTTTATTACCTGTTCTTTACTCATTCTTATGTGCAACTCTCCTACTCTTTCACTGTCACATAAGTCAAAACCTATTTCAGGTCCCTTTCGCGTATAATGCTCAGGTGGCAAAGGGGTGGTATCGAGTTTAGCAGTTAATGGCTTGGCACTGTCTTTTAGAATTGTATTACCGCTTTGGGAAGAGATGGGTGTATCTTGTGGTGAACTTAAATCGGGGCCAACAGGGTTAGTGTGGCAACCAAATACCATTACTAAAGCAAATAAAATAAGCAGCGGCTTCATGGGTTAATTTCAAATAAAGGTAGCAAAATGGCAGATATGACATAAGTCACCCACACTGTTGACTACCATCATTTATAAAACAATACAAAGCAGTTTACTTTGTTACAAGATATTATACCTAACCTCATGGAAACAACCGAAGAAAAAGTAGCAGTACCCATTGCAGCAACTTATGCTAACGATGTATTGAAAACAATTTATACCCGCAGGGCCACTCGAAAATATAAAGACCAACCCATTCCGCGCGAACTTATACAGCAGGTTATAGAAGCAGGCCGCATGGCGCCTTCGGCTATTAACAAACAGCCCTGGAGGTTTTACATCCTAACTGATAAAGAAAGGATTAAACAATTCTCAAAAGAGATAGTAAAAGCCGGAGCCATGGACATGATAAAATCAGGAGTAAAAAACATTGTAAAGACTGCCGTTGGTTATTTCCATTTCCCGAAAGGAATGGATATGCTTAAAGAGCCCGACCCTATTTTCCACGGAGCGCCTGTGATTATTTTTATGGCATCGCCCCGCGACAATGAATGGGCCCCGCTTGATGTTGGCATGTGTTGCCAGAATATGATGCTTGCAGCCAAATCGTTGGGGTTAGATAGCTGCCCTGTAGGAATGGCCAAATTTGTTGAGCACGCCAAATCGTTCTCTACCCTTACCATACCTAAAAGCGAGCAGGTTGACCTGGCAATTATCCTTGGTTATGGAAACGAGAGCCCTATAGTGCACGAAAGAGCTAAAGACAATGCCATATATCTTTAAGAGAAACAGAACAAAGAAACAATGCGACAAACACTTAATTATCAGAATATTAACAGATTTCTAATCTTTAATTCCTAATTATTTTGACAGTATGTCAAAACTGCATACTTTTAGTATGGTACAGTAATTGATACATACAGTAGAAAGTTCATAAAGTTGAAAGTAAAAAGTTACTGGAATTGATGAACTTTATAAACTTTAAGAACTTGACAAACTTTATAAACTAACGTAAAAATGAATTTCGATAATTTCACATTAAAGTCGCAGGAGGCTATACAGCAGGCGCAGCAAATTGCTATGGGCCTTGGCAACCCAACCATTGAAGGCGGTCATATACTAAAAGGCATACTTGAAGTGGACGAGAATGTAGCCCCGTTCCTGCTTAAAAAGCTAAACGTAAATCTGCCCGTTTTCAGGCAGGCATTAGATAAAATTATAGAACGCTACCCCAAGTCATCGAACCCTGGCAATCAATATCTATCGCCCGATGCTAACCAGGCATTGATAAAAGCAGGCACCTATTTAAAGGAGTTTAAAGATGAATATGTCTCCATAGAGCATATGTTGCTTGGCCTGTTAAATACCCGTGATACGGTTGCCCAACTAATGAAGGACAATGGTATTACGGAAAAAGACCTTAAAAAAGCCATTACCGATTTGCGTAAAGGCAGTACCGTTACCAGTGCCGGACAGGAAGAAACCTACAATGCATTAAACAAATATGCAATCGACCTGAATGCATTGGCACAAAGCGGCAAACTTGACCCTGTTATAGGCCGCGATGAAGAAATACGCCGCGTGTTGCAGATATTATCTCGTCGCACCAAGAACAATCCCATTTTAGTGGGCGAACCGGGTGTAGGTAAAACAGCTATTGCAGAAGGTTTGGCACAACGCATAGTTAATGGCGACGTACCCGAAAACCTTAAAAGCAGGAAAATATTCTCGCTCGATATGGCTGCCCTCATTGCCGGCGCCAAATACAAAGGCGAATTTGAAGAAAGATTAAAAGCAGTGGTGAAGGAAGTAACCGCGGCCGACGATGTAATATTGTTTATTGACGAAATACATACCCTTGTGGGCGCAGGCGGTGGCGATGGCGCTATGGATGCCGCCAACATTTTAAAACCTGCCCTTGCAAAAGGCCAGTTGCGCGCTATTGGTGCAACAACCCTGAACGAGTTCCAGAAATATTTTGAAAAAGACAAAGCGCTTGAACGCCGTTTTCAGAAGGTGATGGTTGATGAACCCAGCGATGAAGATGCCATATCAATCTTGCGCGGTATTAAAGACCGATACGAAGCCCACCATAAGGTGCGCATTAAAGATGAGGCTATCCTTGCCGCTGTAGAACTTTCACAGCGCTATATAAGCGACCGTTTCCTGCCTGATAAGGCAATTGACCTTATTGATGAAGCCGCATCGAAGCTAAGGCTTGAGATAAACTCTGTACCTGCCGAATTAGATGAGATTGAAAGAAAGATACGTCAGTTGGAAATTGAGCGCGAGGCTATAAAACGTGAAAACGACAAAGAAAAACTGAGCCAGCTTAACCATGATATTGCTGAACTGAGCGACCGCCGCTCTGACCTTAGGGCACAATGGCAAAGTGAAAAAGAAGTAGTTAACGCAATACATAAAACCAAGCAGGATATTGAAAACCTGAAGGTAGAAGCTGAACAGGCCGAACGTAACAGCGACTTTGGGAAAGTAGCTGAAATACGCTACGGCAAAATGAAAGAAGCCGAAGCCAAACTGGATGAACTGGGCAAGAAATGGGATGTTATTAAATCGAAAGGTTCGCAGATGCTGAAAGAAGAAGTGGACCGTGAAGATATTGCCAATGTAGTATCGAGGTGGACGGGCGTACCCGTGAACAAGATGCTGCAAAGCGAAAAAGATAAATTGCTGCATCTGGAAGATGAACTGCACAAACGTGTGGTGGCACAAGACGAAGCTATTGAAGCCGTTGCCGATGCCATACGTCGCAGCCGTGCGGGTTTGCAGGATGTAAAGAAGCCAATAGGCTCTTTTATATTCTTAGGAACTACCGGTGTAGGTAAAACCGAAGTGGCAAAAGCCTTGGCTGAATACCTGTTCAACAGCGATAACAATATTGTGCGCATTGATATGAGCGAATACCAGGAAAAGCACAGCATGTCGAGGTTGATTGGCGCCCCTCCGGGATACGTGGGTTATGATGAAGGTGGACAGCTTACCGAGGCTGTAAGGCGCAAACCTTATTCAGTGGTATTGCTCGATGAAATTGAAAAGGCTCACCCCGATATATATAATGTACTTCTGCAAGTGCTCGACGATGGCCGCCTGACCGATAGCAAGGGCCGTGTGGTGAACTTTAAGAATACCATCATAATCATGACTTCGAACATTGGTTCGCACCTTATACAGGAGGCCTATGAAAACAAATCTGAGAGGCTAAGTAAGGAGGACCTCTACGAAGATACCAAGGACCAGGTGATGAATCTTTTGCGCAGCAGCCTCAGGCCGGAGTTTCTTAACCGTATTGACGAAATAATAGTGTTCCGTCCATTGAGCAAGAAAGACGTGAAAGCAATTGTAGGCATGCAGTTTAAAGGCGTAGTTGACTTGCTCGCTAAAGAGAACATAAACCTTTCTGCTACCGACGAGGCTATGAGCTGGCTTGCCAGCACCGGGTTCGACCCTGCATTTGGGGCGAGGCCTGTAAAACGCCTCATTCAAAAGCAGGTACTCAATGAGCTTTCGAAAGAAATACTGGCCGGGAAAGTTGAGCGCAACTCTGAAATTGTAATGGATGTATTTGACAATAAGGTGGTTTTCAGGAAACCGATTGAGACTGATACTAAGAAGAAGGCTAAGATTAAATAATTTATCAGGTATAATTTAAATTTTCAGGGCGTTCCCCTTCGTTCCTCGGGTCGGGCTATACGCTACAAGTCCTCGCTGCGCTGTGGGCTTTCCGCTACTATCCCTAACGCAATAAGCCACGGCACGTGAGGTGAAGAGTACCCATGATAGAAAATGACACATAGCTGCAAAGAATTGTGCCAAAATCAGGTAAAGCTTAGTATTTAACCCGATTCGAAGGGGAACACCAAACTGAAATTATTCAGAATTTACTACATTGCAGTTCATTATTTATTACTAAAACCCCATGAGCTACGACACATTATCAGAAGCGATAACCCAACTGAAAAAAGAAGGGTATACCGAAGATTTTAACCTGCAACATGATTGCCTTATTTGTAAAGACGGTACTATAAAAGTGTTTAAAGACGACTTTATAGTAGATAAGTTTTTCCGCTTTGAAGGCGATACCGACCCGGCCGATGAAGCCATACTCTATGCCATATCATCCCCTAAGAATAACGTGAAAGGTATATTGGTAAACGGTTATGGTATATCTTCAGAACCTATGGCAAACGAAATGGTTGAGAAACTAAAAGTTCATTAACGAATGGAGCGCAAAATAACCAAGCATTACAGCAACGGAGAAGTAACCATTGTATGGCAACCGCATGTGTGCATACATTCAGGCGTGTGCTTCCGTGGGTTACCCGAAGTATTCGACCCACTCCGCAGGCCGTGGATAGAACAACATAACAGCACCACCGAAAAGATAGTGGAACAGGTAAAGCAGTGCCCTAGTGGTGCGCTGAGTATTACGTATGATAAGAAGTAAAGGACATCATTTCTTTGCGTTAGGGATTGTAGTGTAAAGCCCGCATCCGCCAGCTGGCGGAGAGGACTTGCAACGGAAAGCCCGACCCCGACCGAAGCGTCGCGGGAACGCCCAAAAAGGCATTAACACAAATTAATCTATGTTAAGAATATTCAAAGCCAACCATATTACCTTTGCTTTATAAAAAACAAACCCTATGAAAACGATTCTACATAAAGCAGGAACAAGAGGCCATGCAGACCATGGCTGGCTGAACAGCTACCATACCTTTAGCTTCGCTAACTATTACGACCCTACCCGAGTACATTTCGGTGCATTGCGCGTTTTGAACGATGATACCGTAGCCCCTTCAATGGGTTTCGGTTCCCATCCGCACGATAATATGGAAATTATAAGCATTCCGCTGGAAGGTGATTTGGAACATAAAGACAGCATGGGCACTACGGCTGTAATAAAGCATGGCGATATACAGGTTATGAGTGCCGGCACCGGTATTGTGCATAGCGAAAAGAACAAAAACAGCGACCAGCCCGTTAAGTTTCTGCAGATATGGGTTTTCCCCAATAAGGAGAATGTTACTCCCCGTTACGGACAAATAACCTTGAACGTAGCCGATCGCAAAAACAAGTTGCAGCAAGTGCTTTCACCTACTCCAACCGAAGGGCAAGTATGGATTCACCAGGATGCATGGTTCAGCCTTGGTAGTTTTGATAAAGGCAAGTCAGCTGAATACAAATTGAACAAAGCCGGTAATGGCGTTTATGCCTTCGTATTGAACGGCGACTTTACCATTAACGGTGAAAAGCTAAACAGGCGTGATGGATTAGGTGTATCTGATACCGATAAGCTCGACATTACAGCTGATAGCGATAAAGCAGAATTACTGCTGATGGAAGTGCCGATGCTTAGCTAACTACATCAGTTTATAAAGTTTGTAAAGTTCATAAAGCAAAAAGGTGTATTCATTTAGTGATAAAGAGTTATATCTTATACTTTATGAACTTTCAACTTTAGGAACTTTATAAACTAGTTCATAACTCTTTTTCAAAGTACTTTCCCGTAAACTTGTACTTGATAAAACGCTTGGTCATTTTTTCGCCAATTACAATAGGAATATATATGGTGTTTGTGTTTTCATCGTAGTGGACATTGTATTTAGAATAATCTATATCGGCGGCAAACTGGTTGTATTCATATTCTATACCATTGTGCAAGCCGGTGGTGGTTTTAATCAGGTGAACGGTATCATTCATTTTTCCATCTTCAATAGTAAATAGCTTTACACCTGCATATACCCCGGGGTTTGAGTATTTACCTTCGTAAGTGGCTATATAGTACGTTTTACCATTGGCTTTAAGCATAGAAACCCTTTGGTAATAATAATCGGGGTCGCCTTCTTCAGTAGCATCGGGTTTTGAATATGCTTTAGTTGTATTGCCACTTTTATATTCTATCACCGACCTGAAAAACACCATTGTCCCGCCCAAACGTGAATCCCAGTTATATATCCTGAGCATGGTATCGGCGGATGTAAGAATAGTGAGGTTTGATGTATCACCATCAAACGATTTGAAATGATATGAAATGGTGGCCGGGTATTTGGTGCAGTAGTATATCAGCTTATCCGACAGCATCTGGTTATATTCTTCCAGCGAATCAAGCGCCTCAGGTTCGTATTCCTTCTCTTCAACCTCCCACCAATTGGTAATACGGTTTACGCAATGAACAATATCGCGCTCAATTTTTCTCATATCCTGGGCTGGGGCAGAAAGAGGGATAAGAGAGAGTGCGGAGAAACAGAGCGCAGAAAGAGAACGTAGAAACAGGTTATGTATAGTTCTTTTTAACACAGAGTTCACAAAGTTAACAGAGTTCCACAGAGCCATTTTTCATTCTCCACTCTCCATTCTTAATTCTTCTCTTCTTTCTTCTCTACTTTCTCGAAGTACTTACCATTGAAATGGTACTTAATATGTCTTTCGGTCATTTTGCCACCTTCAAGCACCACGGGTATTTCTACCGTGGCAGTAGCCGTATCGTATGATATACCATTATCGGGGCTGGGGTCTTCTTTGGTACCAATATCATATATATAATTCACTTCATTATGAAAACCGGTGGCTGTTTTTATACCTTTAACGGTATCATTCAGTTTGCCTTTTTCAATGGTGAACAGTTTTATGCCTTCTTCCCTTTTTTTGCCTGTGTCTTTATTCTCATAGGTAGCCAGGTAAAAGGTCTTTTCATCGCCTTTAATAGTATAAACGGCATTATAGAATGCGGTGGTCGATGTTTTCTGATCGGGGTGAGGCATAGTGCATGCCCTTACTGAATCGCCCGGGTTATATTGAAAAACCATATCGTACATGGCCCAGCCACCCTTGCGGCTTATAAAACTGTTCCATACATACATGCGGAAAAGGCTGTCGTCTGATGTCATTATGTTTACATCGGCCACATGCAGCATTTTAAACTCATAGCTAATAGTGGCAGGTACTTTAGCGCCGTAGTGTCTTAACTTTTTAATGCAAAGGCTGTCGATTCTTACAATGGAATCGTTGGGATACTTAGCAGGGGTAGATGTATGGTAGAGGTTATATGTTTGCAGCATAATAAAATCATCCTGCAATTCACGGTCAATAGCCTTTAAGTTCTGCCCGAAGGAAGAAAAAACCGGGAACAGAAACAACGCGACTGCAAAAGCTTTTTTTATCATGATTTATTTCCGGCAGTTCTTTTTTGCTTTTTCGCTTCTTCCTTAACCTCGGTAAAGTAATGGTCCTTAAATTTATAGGTAGTATAAGCGGTAGACACCACCCCGTCCTGCCATATTATAGGAACATAGAGCAGCTTCCTGAACTTATTGAAGTAGATAGTGTGCGAAAGCGCCCCGCTGCTTATATTTGAAACCTCCAGCTCTATATTATCAACCGCCATGCCATAGGTATTGGTTACAATAATTTGCGAAGAATCGTTCATCCCATTAGCGTCGCGAGAAAAAACCTCGAGTCCAACGGAATATTCTCCTCCGCCCTTGCGTACAATGTAACGAGCCAGGTAATATGTCCTGTCCTTTGCCTTCAGGGTATATACGTCTTTGTATTCGCGCTGTTCCTGCGCCCCGGCGTCAACACCATGCATGGTCATGGCCGATTCAACCTTATCGTTGTTCTTATACTGAAATACATTAATGTAGTGGTGCTGTTCCTTTGTTCCGTCGTCCCATGAATATATCCTGAACGATTTATCATCAGATGTAAGCACGGTGAGCCCATCGTAATACTTAAGGTATTTGAAATTCAGCTTCAGGGTTGGCGCGGTTGCTGTGTAGGTAAGTAATTTTGAGCGCAATAATGATTCTTCAGATACAGCGGAATCGTTGTTCATGCGCGAACGCCAGTAATCAATGCGCTGGTAATGATATTCCAGCTCGTTCATTATTTTCCAGTTCTCCTGGGCGAATAAAGGAGAGCAGAGTAGCAGAGCAGAGAAACAGAGTATTGCGCTGAAGTTCATATTCAGTTTATCCCGTAGGGATGTCCCAAAGGGATACATTCGGACCTTTGTCATAAAGTTCAAAAAGTTCATAAAGCAAAATCTTAAATTATAAATCCTAAATTTCAGAGTTTACACTCAAATATACCCAGAAATCTTATACGTTATATACCCCATCCATTCATGAAGCAGCTCGTCCCACCCCTGCAGGGCACTGATATCGGGGATAAAAACATGGTCGAATATAAACTTGCGGGGGCCTGAGTGCCTGTCGGTGCTATAGGCCAGTGTAGCAATTCCTGCTTTAGTAAAGCATTTGGTAGCCCTGCGCATGTGCGAAGCAGAGGTTATTAACAGATACCTGCCATAAGGGGCCACACTATCAAGCAGGTGTTTGGCAAACACAGCATTTTCCCTCGTATTGCGTGAATTTGGCTCTACAACTAATACAGAATCGGGCAGCCCGATCTTGATCAGGTAATTGCGCAGCACCTGAGCTTCCTTCCATTCGTTTAAAAGGCTGCCTGAGCCACCATCGAGTAATATTCTTTTTATCTTTCCTTCTTTATATAATTCAACGGCCTGGAAAAGCCTGTCGGCACCCTCCTTAAAGTCCACCCGTTTAAAACTCTGGCCATAATCAATCATACCGCCCAATACTATGCCGACATCATATTGCCCTGTTACGGCGCTATTATCAATGGCAGGTACTTCCCATGCCCGCATAAATTCGTCTAAAATAAAATCATTACTGAAAAACCACAGCATAACAAAAGAAGTAATTAGCAGGCGCTTTTTAAGGGGCTGCCTTTTCACTAACAGCCCGGCCAGGAATAGCCCCACAATCCATACTAAAGGAGTTATGATAAATGCCAGTATTTTCGATATAACAAAAAACATTGCCTATATAAGTTTGTAGTTTTTGTATTCACCCGGCCTCCAACCTGTAAGGTTCTCGGTAAAGCGCAGCAGCCTGTCTTTAAACGATACTTTTCTTTTACTATCATCATATTCAAACTGCCAGTCCTGCATTTTAAGGCGCGCAGCCATAACAGCAGGGTGCTTGCCCGTAAACTTCTTCAACGAATCTATTTCTGAATAGTCGAACTCGTTTGCCTGCACCACGTTTTGCTTCACCCAATTATCGTCGTGCCACATTTTGTGAAAGTTCTGCTGCTTGTTCTGCTGGAATGAAGGGTGCTTTACCCAGCCATAATGATAAATATTGGCATTAGCTGGCTTCACATTCAATTTCTCTCCCCCGCCCAGTAATTCCTCATTGGCAGGTGTAGTGGTTTTATATTTCCTGAAACCCTGTGCATCTCTGTACGAGCTGATATGCTTGTCGTTACGTATTACACGAATCTCTTTCCTGTACCAACGGTACGAATCGCCTACATATTGGTATGAACCATAAAAATGAATATAGTTGAACAACAACCCATCCACACTTTTATCATCTTTCCACTTCTGCATGGATTCCTTTATGGCAGGTATGTCATTTTCATTAATCACTTCATCGGCCTGCAAATACACGCACCAGTCAGCATCAGCGGGAATAGCATCTATGGCTTTATTGGTCTCTACAGCCAGCAATACACCTCCTTTGCGAAGGGAATCGTCCCAAACGGTTTCAACAATCTTAATCTTGGGCGAGGCTATACCCTTTACCAGTTGAAGGGTTTCATCTTCAGATTTTCCAATGGCTACAATAATCTCATCGCATAAAGGCAGTAACGAGGTTACCGATTCCAGCACAGGGTAATCGTACTTTATAGCATTGCGGACGATGGTAAACCCCACCACTTTCATGGCTAAATACCGGTATAGGTTTGCGGAGTAATCTTTTTAAGTTCAGCTTTCACCGAAGCGCTAACCTTAAGTTTATCGATAAACTTCTCAATTGTTTTCTTAGTAATCGCCTCGTTGGTGCGGGTAAGCGCCTTAAGTGCTTCATAAGGATTAGTATATCCTTCGCGCCTAAGTATGGTTTGTATGCCCTCGGCAACTACGGCCCAATTATTCTCAAGGTCGCGGTTTATTGCCGTAGGATTTAGTATAAGCTTATCCAACCCCTTCATGAGCGAACGGTAGGCAATTATAGAATGCGCCATAGGAACACCCAGGTTGCGTATAACAGTTGAGTCAGTCAAATCGCGTTGCAAGCGCGACACAGGCAACTTGGCCGAAAGAAATTCAAACAGAGCATTTGCCGTTGACAGGTTGCCTTCCGCATTTTCAAAGTCTATCGGGTTAACCTTATGCGGCATAGCCGATGAACCTATCTCGCCTGCTTTTATCTTTTGCTTAAAGTATTCCATTGATATATAGCTCCACATATCGCGGCACATATCTATATATATAGTGTTAATACGCTTTAATGCATCGCATAAAGCAGCAAGGTCATCATAGTGCTCAATTTGGGTGGTGTATTGCTGGCGCTTTAATCCGAGAGTCAACAGAAATCCATTACCGAATTTCTTCCAGTCGGTTTTAGGGTAAGCGGCATGGTGAGCATTGAAGTTGCCCGTTGCCCCGCCAAACTTTCCTGAAAAAGGTATTTTTTCCAGCGAATCCATTTGTGTTTGCAGGCGTTCTGCAAATACCATAATCTCTTTCCCTAATCGCGTAGGCGACGCAGGCTGTCCGTGTGTATGAGCCAGCATGGGTACATTTTTCCATTCATTGGCAAGGCCCTCTATCTTTTCAAGCAGTTCTTCCAGTTGCGGAAAAATAAGTTCCTCCATACACTCGCGCAAGGCAAGCGGCACGGCGGTATTGTTTATATCCTGCGATGTAAGCCCGAAATGGATAAACTCTTTGTATTTGGCAAGACCCAAATCATCAAAGCGGCCCTTTAAATAGTATTCCACTGCTTTTACATCGTGGTTGGTAACGCTTTCAAGGTCTTTTATTTCCTCTGCTTCACCAACGGTGAATTCTGTATATAGTTTTCTTGACTTCTCAAAGGTTGCTTTGTTCACTCCTTTCAACTGGGGCAAGGGCAGGTTGCAAAGGGCAATAAAGTATTCTACCTCTATGCGTACACGGTATTTTATAAGCGCGTATTCCGAAAAATACCCGGCCAGTTTATTGGTGGTCTTTCTGTATCTGCCATCAACGGGCGAAATTGCCGTTAAAGCGCTAAGTTCTGTTGGTTTGCTCATAGCACAAAGATAACGAAAAGGCTAATGAGCGTAAAAAGGCTTTATAGGAGTTATAAAACATAAGGCGCGCCCATTGGGGCGCGCCTGACTTTAACCTTAATCATTCCCCGATTCTTTCAGGAAAACATAGCTTATTCCTAACGTTGGCGTAAGCCCAGCAGCAACCGTAAATGTGTTAGTTGTACGCGAGAAAGTTACTATTGAATTAGGGTTATTGGAATAATCCCATGAAACAGGCTCATTTTTTACAGTGGTTGAATTAAACGACACTGTATTATTCAGCTTAAAAGTAAATGCCCAGCGGGAAGATGGAAAGAAAGCCAGGCCGGGAGAGATATTACCACCCCATCCTACAGTTGTTTCAGTAGGAAAGGGTACTACTTGAGGAGGAGTTGAATAATAATAAAGGTAGGAATTGTTATAAGTACCTGAAGAATAATTAAGGTTAATGCCAGCCGTTATAAAGAATTTATCACTTATAGGAAAATACTTTGTAGCGAACACCCCGGGCTGAATTGTTTTGTTAATTGAATTCCACGTATAGTACACATAGTTATACCCTTCCGCTTCTTGCAACGTTGTGGTATTGGTGTAAGCAAATGACAGTCCGACAGCAAGGTTATTATTTATAAAATATCCAGCATTTATACTGGTAGTTAAACTAGTTGAACTACCATTAGGGTAAGGGGTATTGTAATTTGGGTCGCTTACATCAACCTAGTTATAGGTTGTGCTGTTACCGGCGCTGCTATAGCCTATGGAGCCACCAAGGATAATTGAACCTTTGCTAAGCTGGGCGAATGAAGCGGATGCGAAACAGAGCGATGCAGCAATAATTAATGCTGATTTCATTTTGGGTTTTTTCATAACTAATTGGGTTTAATTTGTGGTTTAATGAATTAATAATTGATTTTTGTTGTTCTTGTTTACGGATAGTTTAACGGTAAGGTATTTATTTAATTTTGTGTAAAGTGTTTCAGCTATGAAGATTTCACATTTTTTAACAAGTGGGTTCGTAATCTTACTTGTATCATGTACCAACAGCCAAAGCGATACTATTAAATCTACTCCTACAGAAACATCTCCCAATATTACTCCCTTTCATATTTACTCCGATGCATTTAAAGAAGGTGAAACCATCCCTTCAATATATACATGCGACAGCAGCAATATATCGCCTCAACTGCATTGGAATAACCCCTTTAAAAATGCTGTAAGCTATGCCCTTATTATGGACGACCCCGATGCCCCTAATGGCACCTGGGTACACTGGGTAATTTATAACATACCCGCAACCGATACTGTTCTCGCTACCCATTTCCCGAGGGACACACTTGCGCCCAACGGAGCTCGTGAAGGTATTACCAGTTTTGGCGCACCAGGTTACGGTGGCCCATGCCCACCTGATGGTGAACACCGTTATTATTTTAAACTCTATGCACTCGATGAAATGATACCCTACCCCGCAGGATTAAAAAAATTCCAGTTACTCGGCGTTATGAAAGGCCATATATTAGCGGAAGCCGATTTGATGGGAAGATACAAGAGAAGTAAAAAGTAAGAAGTAAGAGTTAAGAATGATTAAACGTTATATAATATTACTACTGGCGCTATCTGTATTTTCATGTACACATAGGGTGCACGACCCTATGCAGATTACCGTTTATAAAACAGAGCCGACAAAATATGTTTTAAAGGTCTTATGGGTTTGCGATTCTATTGCCCATACACTTGCAGATACCAGAAAGGTAGATACAACTAATCTTTCTATACATGACAAACTTAGCTTTGATGATAAAATTCATAGGGCCAAGCACCCCATTTTAAATACAATTGATTATTACCATTCTGAATCATCTGGTTACATTTTTAACTATCATTCCATTTTCGGCACAGCCCTGTTAAGTGATACAACACAGCTAAATTCGCTTTTCAATTTGCCACAATGCAAACCTCTAATTAAAGGCTTCACCCTGAAATGGATTCCCATGCCCGATGACAGCACCCATTCATATCTTATAGCATTTAAAAGCCTTTCACCGGCATTAACTTTCAATACGGCTGAAATAGATTCATTTAAGATTACACCGGCCGATGGATTATTGCAACTTATAAGTGTATTCACTAAGGACAGCGCTGGCCTATCTGACGATAATAAAGCCTATTACCTTAATATTAAGCTAAAGCGTGACGCGGCCCAGCATCTTAAAAACCTAATAGCACCCGATACTAACTCGGGTTATATTGTTTTGGTTAAAAGCCATTACATGAATGAAATACAGGTTCTTCCGCCACATTTAATGCGGGAATCAAGTACTCTCCCTAAAATCCACTATGTTGAAAAGAAGGATATGCGGGCATTTATTCAACACCTCGATTGCGATATTCCGGTGAAGATTGAGGAGCACTAAAGAATTGGGAATTGCACTCACTCTTTCTACGCTCTGTTTCTCTTTCTTTCCTCCATCTGCTTAATTATACTCTTCTTTGCCTCTACCCATTCAGTATCGAGTATGCTGTAATAAGCGCTGTTGCGGTAGGTACCATTATCTCTAAGCCTGTCTTTACGCAATATGCCTTCAAACTTTCCACCTATCTTTTGTATGGCAGTACGTGAGCGTATGTTGTTTTCATCTGTCTTAAGCTGTACCCGAACTGCTTTAAGTGTTTCAAAACTAAATGTCATTAATAACAACTTACATTCAAAGTTTATGGCCGTGCCCCAATAAGGTTGGGTTATCCATGTAAAGCCAATCTCAAGCCTACTGTCTGCCGGAACAATATCAATAAAACGTGTTGAGCCTATCAGCTTGCCTGTCTCTTTGTGTTTAATAACAAACGGATATTGTGTACCCTTTTCTCTGTCAGCCAACGAAGCATTATAGCCTTTCAGAAATTTTTCATGTACAGAGCCATCGGTAGGTATAAACTCCCACAGCTTTTTATCGGATGCGGCCTTGTATAGTTCATCAAAGTGTTCTTTCTCCAATGGTATAAGGTCGACAGCCTTGCCCTTGAGTATGGTTGGGTGCTTTATCCAGGGTTCGTTCATTCAGCATTCAGAATTTAGAATTCAAAATTAGCAAAAGGTATTGTTTTGTTAATTATTGTGAAAAACGGGAACATAACTTAAAATGCGGCGTAACCAAGCATATAAACCCTAATCACATGAAAACACTAGCTTGCTTACTGGCGCTTCTTTCCCTCGGAAAACTTGCCGCCGCACAGGACACCATTGTACAGACCGATGGAAGTAAAATAATTGGAGTTGTGCAGGAAGTAGGCACAGCGGAAATCAAATATAAAAAGTTTGCCAACCAGCAAACCAGCCCCGTTTACGACATAAGCAAGTTCCAGGTAAATTCCATTCATTATGCCGATGGCGCCAGCGATACCTTCTACCCATTTCTTCAACCAATAGTTACCCCAACAACTGCTACCCTTAACCCCGATTCTACAAAACCTAAAATAGTTTATTACTTAGGTGCACGCCTTTCTCCGCTTAACGGGTACAATGCCACTCCTATTAATAGCTACTGGACCAACCTTTATAGAGGCGAACCCGGCAACGGTAACCTGCAACTGGCAAGTGGCAATGCGCCGCTTTACAATTATACTTTCGGATGGGCATACATTTCACCCAAACAAAACGAATTCGGGCTCGAAGAGCAATATGAAACCACTGCAGGCAATGGCATACATACCTCGGCACAGTACCCCGATGGCACAAACGGCGCCATGAATGTTAATTACGATGGCATTAACACCACCTTCATTTATATGCACGGGTTCGACACTACCGACAGGATGCAACTGGGATTTGAGGCCAGTCTTGATGTAGGATTTTTACACGGCACCGAGAATGATGTATTCTACGACAATGGCCCCGGTTATGCCAGCAATACCGTAACGAATGATTATGACGATGCGCACGTGGGTTCGCACTTAGCACTGGTAGGACGTTATTTTGTTGGCAAGAGCCAAACCCTGGGATTTGAGCTAAGGGCCGGTTACAGGTTTATGAATATGTCTGCTATGGGTAACGACAACTGGGAGGGCAACCCCAATAGCGCCAGTATGGACTGGAGCGGCGGCTTTGTGAGCCTTGGCGTAATACTGGAATTTAAAAAGACACTTGTACCTTCGCCTTATGGCTATTACTACGACTGCGGGTGCTACTCGTGAGAATTAAGAGTTAAGAAGTAAGAGTTAAATGCATTTTTAATTCCGATCATTATGCCTATTATAAAGGAATGCTAATCGAAGGCATTAAGTGACGGCATCCATAAAATAAAATGGCAATTAGAAGTAAAACACCACCAATGTGTAAAATGGGTTTTATCCAAGCTCCGAAACTCCAGTCATCGTTATCATTCATAGGAGTGATTTTGCTTATGTAAATATAGTAATTGTCAAACATTTTTTCTTACTTTCTTCCCTCTTAATTCTTAATACCTAATACTTAATACTATGTCCTTATATTTGCACAAAATACAGACTCATGAAAAATGTTGCAGTAATAGGTTCAGGTACTATGGGCAATGGAATAGCCCACACTTTCGCTCAATGCGGTTACAACGTAGCCCTTATAGATATATCGGCCGATGCGCTTGCAAAAGCACTGGCTACTATTGGTAAAAACCTCGACAGGCAGGTAACTAAAGGCACCATTACCGAAGCCGACAAAGCCAATACGCTTAAAAATATCACAAACCATACCGAACTTGCCAAAGGTGTGAAAGATGCCGAGCTTGTGGTAGAGGCCGCAACCGAAAACCCTGAAATAAAATTTAAGCTGTTCCGCGACCTTGATAGCCTTTGCGATACCAACACCATATTGGCCAGCAATACCTCATCAATATCTATTACCAAAATAGCGGCACAAACAAAACGTGCCGATAAAGTAATTGGCATGCACTTTATGAACCCTGTGCCTATTATGAAACTTGTTGAAGTTATACGCGGCTACAATACATCGAACGCGGTTACTACCAGCATTATGGAGTTATCGAAAAAGCTGGGCAAAATACCTACCGAAGTAAACGACTACCCTGGCTTTGTGGCTAACCGCATACTTATGCCCATGATTAACGAAGCCATTTATGCGCTTTTTGAAGGCGTGGGCGGCGTTATGGAAATAGATACCGTTATGAAACTGGGTATGGCCCACCCTATGGGGCCTTTGCAACTGGCCGACTTTATTGGCTTAGATGTTTGCCTCTCTATCTTGCGTGTATTGCATGATGGCTTAGGCAACCCGAAATATGCTCCTTGCCCGCTATTGGTAAACATGGTTACTGCCGGCGACTTAGGTGTAAAAACAGGTACAGGATTTTACAGCTATAAACCCGGTTCGAAAGATTTAGTGCTGGCGCCGAGGTTTGCGTAAATGATTCTTTTATCAAAATCGACTTGAGGTTATCACAAATTGTGATAACCTTGTGCATTGATCCTTTGTAAGCTAGAACATAAAATATTCAGGAAAACGGCTGAGGTCTCGGAATATCTAGGATATTTTAATTCTTTCCCACCTTTCGGGAGGGCATAATACGTTGCAAAAACCTTTACTTTTACTGGAGAAATATAAAAGTTAACATACATGACTGTAACTGCTGTTGAGTTTTATCGTCACCTTAATAAATGTGATTCTGATGGAACTACGAGAATAAGCCACCTTGACATAATAGAAGATGTAAAAATTGACGATACAAATTTTAAAGGCAATGCACTAAATTTTACAAATTGCAGGTTTTATGGGAAACTCGAATTCGATTCATCAACTAATATGTTGGGCGTTAAATTTATTGCGTGTACCTTCACTATTCTTTCATTTCGCAACGTCACTTTAAAAGATATTCAGGATAAATCGGTAGATGGGGGACGTATTGCATTTATTGAATGCTCAATTAGGGATATTTTGGAAATCAAAAACTGTATACTTGACAAAAATCTTCTGATTGAAAGGAGATCAGAAATTAAAGATATTATTATTGCTGAAAGTATATTAGATACTATTCACTTAAATGAAACTTCTATAAATCATAACTTACAAGTTATAAAATGCAGGATTACTTCAGATATAAAAATTGAATCAAGCAAAATTCAATCTAGAACATTACTTATCCAAACAATTTGTAAAAGAGTCTTATTCTACGAATCTACACATGTTACTTCTATTGAAATAGCAGGAGGGGAAATTAAGGAGTCGCTTATTTTTCATCGTGCTAATATAGAGGGAAACACACAGATAGTTGGAGTAAAGACAAGTAACAATCCTAATCAACCTATTAGTTCTCTACTGTTTATTGACAGCAGTTTAAAAAAAGAATGCAGTATTGCTTATCCCAAAGAAAAGGAAGCAGTGGGGTTTCAACATATTCTACTAAGAGCTTCAAGTTTTGAAAATGGCCTAAATATAAAAGGCAGTGATCTCCAAGATAGATTAAATGATACTGACAACCTTAGGATCGACTGTTCCAGGCAACTTAAAGGTGAAATAGGATTCCAGGACATGAAGATTACCAGTACCTATATTAATGGGGTAAATTCTGATGCTTCAATAATTTTCAACAATACGCAATTCACTAAACTTGCCTTGCATAACTTTACGAATAACTACAATCTACAATTTATTAATATATCACCTCTTGATAGTCTAGACACTAAACTAGTGATTGAAAACTCGCATTTGGGCAAAACCCAATTTGCAAGTACTAATCTTGCTAATTTCGGTAGCATTTTAATAGAAAATAGTAACTTGACTGATATTTCCGCTTCTACTACTAAATGGTTTTCATTAACGCAGTTAAGAGTTAACTGGCCAAAGAAAAAATGGTATAAAACATTTAGAATGGCTGTACCCGTTTCTATGAGAGCACTCTATCTACATCATTGTCGCCAACAAAGAGAATTATTCCGTCAATTAAAGTTTGCCATGGAAAAACAAGGCGATAGGATTCAATCTTTGGAATTTAAGCAATATGAAATGATTGCATATAGAAATGCGCTAAATCTATCGAAAGGAAAAATTGGAGAAAGGCTTATAATGTGGGTTAACCGATCCAATAGTTATGGGCAAAATTGGTGGAAGCCTGTTCTATGGGCAATTGGCATTACTGCATTATTCTATTTTCTTATTACAACTGCTCAATCGCCCGACATTAACGGCGTAGAATTTTCACGAAATGGGGCTAATCGACTTTGGAGTACATTATGGAAAAACCTTGGCGTTTTCTTCCAAATGCTAAACCCTGTCCATCTTATTGACAAAATGAGTGAAGGGGCGCAAGAGATCAACAAAATGACTTACTTCTTGGATTATTTATATAGAATTATAATCTCGTACCTCATTTTCCAAACAATCTCTGCCTTCAGGAAATATGTAAAATAACTCCTATTTATGCGTTCCACCTTATTTATATTTGTTTTATTACTCATTACTGCCTTCGCCCGCGCCCAGCAAGCTACAACCTATAAAGGCAAGCAGTTTTCCTATACCATTTACTACGACACCAGTAAATGCGCCCAGACCTACGATACCAGGGTAGACTCTGTTGTAATAGTTGACCTGGTTACGCACAAACGAAAACAATCTTTTAACCTCGACAGCAGCGTAGGCATACCCTGCGATGGCGACTTTGTAAAGGCCAATCAATTTCAGATTGTAGACGCCAATTTCGATGGCTATGAAGATATACTTTTGATGCAGTTTTTACCTGCAGCGCCCAACATACCCTATTACTGGTGGATATATAACCCGAAAACCAGGTTATTTGCTGAAGATACAGCGCTTGAAAATATAACATCGCCCGAATTTGATAGTGTAAACCATTATATATACTCCACGTGGAGGGGCAGCTGCTGCGACCATGGCAACGATACCTATGAATATCGTAATGGAAAGGCCGTACTCATTGAACAATCGGAAGATGTTTACGACCCGGAATCGAAAACCGACACATTATTTCAACGAAAGCTGGTAAACGGGAAAATGAAAGAAATATCGAAGAAGGTTGAAAAGTCAGACGACGGGAACTGAGTTGTTTATTCAAAACTAATATTGGCATTCGCAACATAAACATAGAGTATCGCCACTGGTATATTCAGCAATAGCACCACAATGGGCAACAGAGCTTTGCGGTCTTTAAAAAGTTCCACAATTAATACAATCAACAATATCAGGTTCACTACCGATGAAACTATCACCAGGTATATTATTGCAAATGCTAAAAAATCGGTATGGTATTGCAGTAAGCACAACAACAATATAGTTCCGAGTACAAATTCAACCCCTGCTAAATAATATGCCGATTTGTGTACCATCAGTAATTACTTTATACCTGAAACGAAACCTGCTGTATTTTATTGCTTCTCTTTTACTGTCGACTGATGACTAGCGACTGACGACTTTCCAAAGTGCATATTTATAAACGGCAACCACTGCAGCCCTTTAGGGTTATTCGCGGCATGGTTAAGCAGCCCTATTTGCAACCCGTGCAGCTCACTCGAATTATTATAAATGGCTATAGAAACACCATGTTGTTTTATAATGTGTGTGTATAAAATACTTATGGCAAGGCCCGTAAGTTTCACTGCCTCAGTTTCCCAAAGGGCTATAGCCACTCCCTTCATCCTGCCAAACGATGTATCTCTTCCGTTTATGGTATCAACCCTTCCGCATTCTACACCACCGCCAACAAATAAGCCATTCAGGGTATCGGCGCTTAACTCTGCTCCGCCGAAAGCAAAGCCGTTGGCCTTTTTAAGTATGCACCAGCCACCGCCTATTCCAATACCATTCAAAAAGTGAGCCGTGTAGTATATACCACCCAAAGCAAATCCGTTTGCCACCTGCTGCCCGCATGCAAGGCCACCAATGGTTACACCGTTCCTGTGCTCTCCACCTGTGAATGCTATACTAAAAGCCAGCCCGTTCCCTATGGAATCGTTATCTACCGCAATCCCTACAGATAGCCCGTTCATAACCCTTGTCTTTGTAACAAAAGCGAGGTTGAATATGTTTACCCGTTTCACCTTTCTATCAATCAGGTTTAAACGCAGGCCCGTATATCTATGTGAATTGCCGAAACAGATACCTGCCCTGCGGGGCCCTATGCTCAGGTACTTCGAATATGAAGTATCATTACTGGTTTGTGCCCGTAATGCCACATTGCAGTTAATAAAAACAACAAATAAAATTATTCCATACAGTGTTCCCCTGCTCCTCATCTTTAGTAAATATACCATTTATAGTTTCTTGGCTTGTTTTAAGGCCTGCCGTTTTTGGGGGTGACCATTTTTTTTCTTATTATTGTATTGCGCCCTGATGCAACCTACATGAAAAAAGCCCTGCTACTTACCATTGCATTAAATGTATGCGCGTTTGCGCATGGGCAGGAATCATCGCACCACATGGCATTTTACGGGGTTGACAACGATACTATTCAACACGACACTGTTTTCCGCCTCGATTCTTCACACATAAATATATATGTTGGTTTGTCCACTGCCTTTACAACTTCTTTTACGGGCTTAACCCCTTTGAACTATAATTACACCGATGCGGGCCTGCTCCAGAATATATCGTATGCAGGCGCAACCCCCACCCCCGGTGTGGCATTTACTTTCGGGTTCGAATACCTGTCGAAGGAGAGTAAAAAGCGCTTCCTCTATAGCATAGGGCTTGAAGTGTTTTATGCCCGGTTTTCAGGCAATATATCCTCAAATACAGTTACCCACGATACATCAGCATCGAAGCAAGACAGTGCCGTAAGCGGAACTTCAAACGAACCTTATTCTTTATCGGTATTCGCAATTGATGTACCTATAAAAGTCTACTATAAACTTAAGGAAAAAGGCAATAAGAGGCTGAGCATAGGTCTTGGCATAGTGCTGGGCGGCTATGCCCTGCAAAGCAGCAGTGCCGATGGTTATTCAACTTTCAACCTGTCGAACCCCCTTAATATGGGCACGGTAAGCTTACGGTACGACGTTGGCGTGGGCCACAAAACAGGGTTGTCATTCGAGCCCTATTTCTCTATGCAGATGATAGACATGACCACGCATCCTATGCTCTTTGGCATTAAAATTGCTTCCTTATAAAGCTATTTAAGGCGGTCGGGGAGCGCCCGAATCATATTATATCACCACTTACAATATCATTACCTATTACATTAGTTTGATTTGTTATATTTGTTCGCCTTTCCCTATTGCCGTGCAGAAGTATCTCCATAAAAGTAAAATATTGTTCATAGCAGCGCTGTTTTCAGCGGGTAGCTTGTTTGCCCAGAAAAAGGACAGTCTTGTGCTGGGCCAGCCATGGACACTCGACCAGTGTATTGGCTATGCATGGGACCATAACCTATCAGTAAAGCAGGCACAATTGAACCACCAGATAGCGCAAAACAATTACACAGCAAGCAAGGGCAATATATACCCTACACTAAACGGACTTGCATCGCATACTTATAACGTGGGGCAAACCATTGACCCCTTCACCAATACTTTTGCCAACAGCGAGGTGCTTTCGGAAGATTTTTACCTGAGCAGTTCATTTACTGTTTTCGGCGGAATGCAGAACATAAATACGGCACGCCAGAACAAAGCCACGTATGAGGCCAGCGGGTACGATGTTGACGTAAGCAAAAACACCCTTGCACTGAATATTGCATCGAATTATCTGCAAGTGCTGCTCGACCAGGAACTGCTGGAACAGGCCAAGGAACAACACGAAGTATCGTTGCAGCAGGTAGAACATACACAGAAACTGGTGGATGTTGGTAATCTTGCCAAGAGCAACCTACTGGATATACAGGCGCAGGAAGCCAATGATGAGGTAACTGAAATAACCGCCCAGAATAATTTAGATATTGCCATGCTTACCCTCGCACAACTTCTCGATATTGATTCGGTGCAGTTATTTAAAATTGTGAAACCCGAAATAACGCTGCCTGCAAATCCTGCATTAGACGGGCCGGAGCAGGTATATGCCAAAGCAATCACCACCCAGCCCGACATACAAAGCGCGGAACTGAAATATGAAAGCGCGGAAGATGCTAAACAGGCAGCCACCGGTGCATTGTACCCTAAACTTCAATTCAATGCAACCATTGGTACCGGTTACTCAGGCGCATCGAAACAAACGTATACCACATATAACAACGATACATTAGGGTATATATCGGGCTCGCCCCTTGTAGCTAAAGTACCGACGGAAACAGAAGGTAATACAATACCCTGGGGCCAGCAGCTGAACCAGAACTTTAATAAATCTTTCGGCTTCCGGCTGAATATACCCATATTTAACGGGCTGCAAACCAATATGGCATACCGCAATGCCAAGCTTAATGCGCTGTATGCTTATTATAATTACGAAAACAGTGAAATAACCCTGCGCAAGAATATTCAGCAGGCCTATGCCGATGCCATGGGCGCCCTGAAGCGTTACCATGCCACCGAGAAATCGGTAAACTCGCTGCAGGAAGCTTATAACTACGCCAAAGAAAAGTTTGATGTGGGAATGGCCACCGCACTCGATTATAATACCGCGAAGACCAATCTTACCAAAGCTGAGTCAGACATGGCGCAGGCGAAATACAATTACATATTTAAAATTAAAGTGCTCGACTACTACGAGGGCAAACCCTTGAAACTATGAAAAAACTTCTGGCATATACAGGGGCGGGAATAGCCGTACTGCTGATAACCGTTCTGCTGAAATCGTGTTCGGGCGGAGGCGCTATTAAAGTTACCACCGATAAAGCGCAATACCGTAATATTATTGAATCGGTTTCATGCGATGGTAATATTCAGCCTACAACAATTGTTAAAATAAGCCCCGACGTATCGGGTGAAATAGTTGAGTTGCCCGTGCATGAAGGCCAGCGTGTAAAGAAAGGCGACCTGCTGGCAAAGATATTCCCCGATGTATACCGTTCAGCCTACGACCAGGCTGAAGCTGCATATAACAGCAGCAAATCGGCCATAACCAATGCCGAGGCACAACTGGCAAGCGCACAGGCACAGGAAACCAACCAGAAAGCTGCATACGACCGCAACAAAAAACTGTTCGACCAGCAAGCCATTTCACAATCAGACTTCGACGCAGCCAAGGCATCGTACGCAACAGCCGAGGCAAACCTTAAAGCGGCACAGGATAATATTGACGCGGCTAAATTTAATGCGCAAAGCGCAGAAGCTACTATGAACGAAGCGCACGACAATTTAGTTAAGACAACTATTCTTTCACCCATTGATGGTGTAGTTGTTGGCTTATCGGTTAAACAGGGTGAGCGTGTGGTTGGAACAGCAACCATGGCAGGAACAGTGATGATGAGCGTAGCCGACCTTTCAAACATGGAAGCAGACGTAAACGTAAACGAGAACGATATTGTAAATGTAAAAATGGGCGATACTGCTTATATTGAAGCTGATGCTTTCCTTAACCGTAAGTTTAAAGGCATTGTGAGTGAAGTATCGAATTCAGCCAATGTATCCACCAACGGCACTTCATCGGTTGACCAGGTGACCAACTTCCTGGTAAAAATTCATTTGTTCCCATCATCATACACCGACCTTATGCCTGCCGGAACCAATGATGCTCCGTTTAAACCGGGTATGTCGACAAATGCTGAAATACAGGTAAAATCGGTGGCACATGTAATGTCTGTGCCCATTGAAGCCGTAACTACTCGCAACCCCAGCGATACAGGTAAAGCTATCGTAATGAAGAAAGTATCGACTGACGATAAGAGCAGTGATGACAGTAAAACAAGCGACAATACTAAAAAGGAACCTAAACACGAAACCAACAAGGATACCGTTCAGGAATGCGTGTTTGTTTACAATACCGGTAAAGTGAAGCTGGTGAAAGTTACCACAGGCATACAAGATGCAGATTATATAGAAATTAAGAGCGGCCTGAAAGAAGGCGATGAAGTGGTTAATGCCCCCTACTCTGCCATATCATCGGCATTGCGCAACGGCATGACAGTGCAAAAAACCGATAAGCTCGACGTATTTACTACCGATAATAAGTAATGGCCCTTATACTCAATATTGAAACGGCCACTTCGGCCTGTTCGGTTGCTATTGCCCGCGATGGTGTTATTATAGCACGCGAAGAATCGAATGAAGGCAATGTGCATGCTGAAAAACTGGCCGTGTATATTGATGCCGCAATGAAAAAGGCATCGCTCCCTTATTCATCTCTCAACGCAGTTGCCGTTGGTACCGGACCGGGCTCATATACCGGCCTGCGTATAGGTACTGCTACCGCCAAAGGACTAAGCTATGCCACAGATAAACCACTTATTGCAGTACCTACACTTAAAGCTATGGCAATGGCTGCCGCAAAAAAACTGAACCGCACCGACCTACTTTACTGCCCCATGATTGATGCCCGCAGGCTTGAGGTTTATACCGCGTTATATGATTCAACAGGGAAAGAAACATCGCCTGTGCATGCCCGCATACTCGATGAACATTCCTTTTCAGAATATAAAGCCATTGCCTTTTTCGGCGACGGTATGCCCAAAATGAAAAAACTTTTTGCCAACGATTCATCTAAACTGTGGCTCGATGATATTTATGCCTCAGCAACCAATATGTGTTCTATGGCGGAAGAAATGTATTTGGCAAAACAGTTTAGCGATGTTGCGTACTACGAACCTTTCTACCTGAAAGATTTTGTAGCGGGTAAGAAGATTACTTCGTAGAAATAGGCCATTAACCCTATGGCTTAAAAGTTTTAATAACTTTTCTTATAGTACAGACATCCTGCAAGGCTCTACTCTGCAAAGCTTTTGGAGAGCTCTAGGTATAAACACCTAGGTGTTTATACCTAGAACCCCATTTAAAAACTTTTTATATTTTACCCCGGTTCAAATTCGTCGCAAGCAATTTGAATACGTGCTACTACTAAAGAAAAGGGGGATTATGAAGAAAACGATTCATTATTTATGGAAGACGTCAACAGGTAATATTTTACTTATTGGCATAGCCTTCCTGGCTTTTGCTATTGCATTGCAGCTATCGTCATATCAAATAATAAGCCGTATTTCATTTCGTGTTGTAAATGAAATAAACAGCGCCGACTCGATAGGAAACAAGAGCGTTGTGCACCTTACATACCAGCATGCCCCGGCACAAATGCAATATATAAAGGAACAATTCCTGCTTGCCAGCCAGCTTAAAACAGTCTTTAAAGAAATGACGCTGGAATATTTCAGGAACTATTACGCATTTTCGGTTTGCTTTACCATATTCATGACTATGCTAATTATAGCAGGTTTTCTTGTAGCTCACCAGGGATGGGCTAATTGCCCCATAAAAACAAAAACATTCTTTGTTTTCTCTGCCCTATTCGCATCATTCTATTACTTCATGCCCAAGGTAATGAATAACAGCGCTAATATTACCAAGGCCATACAGCAGCAAAAGGCCTACGAAGGCATACAACTCGACATATTGACCTTTGGTACCACAGCCGATACAGCCGACACTCATAAAATGGATAGTATGATTGCCGTTACCGACAGGGCCATTAAAATGAATTACACCTTCGCCATAAGCATTGACCCAAGCCAGGTGGGTATGACACCGGGCGCTATATTGACCGGCTCGTCAGATAATTCGCAGGCCGATAATACACCTAAAGAATACGGAAACGAAAAACACGACAAACAAAAAAACGGGAAAGCCGAAAACCGTAAAGAGTAGGCAGAAATAAATAGCTATTACATTATGTTTGGTTCTACAATTCTTGATGTCGCACTTGGCCTTGTATTCATTTTTCTTCTTTACAGTTTATTGGCTACAACCATACATGAAGGCATTGCCTCTGTCTTAGGCCTTCGCGCTAAGACGCTTGAACAGGGAATAAATCGAATGCTCAATGATGGTAACAGTAATAATTTCGCCCAGAATTTCTTCAACCATCCCCTTATAAAATATATGGGTAATGGTAAATATCTAGGTGGACTCATTAATAAAGGTCCCTCATATATTTCTGCTCAAAATTTCTCCCTTGCACTTACTGATATTATGCGTACAGGTCAGGCTGCCGGTGATGCAGCCACGCAAATAGGCACGTTTCTTACATCGGAAAAAACAAAACTAATAGCCGCCAACCCTAATCTTAAGCCTACTGACATTCGAATTGAAACACTAAATACCTTGAATGTTTTCTGGACAGAAGCAAATGGAGATTTTGTAAAATTCCGTAATGGACTGGAGCAATGGTATGACGATACTATGGATAGAGTATCAGGGTGGTATAAAAGGCAAACCCAGCTTACAATGTTGATTATAGGCTTGGCCATAGCAACTAGTTTTAATGTTGATACTATACAAATAGCCAAGAAGCTTTCCGTTGATAAAGATGCCCGATCGCAGCTTGTGAATATGGCAATACAATATAGTAAAACACATGTAAAAGACTCCGCCAAAATGATTAATAAGATGGATACTCTTACCTACCAGGATCTTAATGCGACTAAAAGTATTTTGGGCTTAGGCTATGGAAAGGATACCATATTACTACATAAAATCAGAGCCACAGGCGGAAATGTTAGCGCATATGAAGAAACAGTGCCTTCAATGATTGGAGGTTGGCTTATCCTCGCCTTTGCAGTATCACTGGGCGCCCCGTTCTGGTTCGATATGTTACAAAAAATAATCAATCTGCGCGGCACAGGTCCCAGTCCGGATGAGACCAGCAGTTCTAACTCCTCACAAGCCCAAAGCCCGCCAGTAAAAACGGTTGGATAAACTTAATATTATGTCAATTAAAGTAACCGTAACCCAATATTTGAATGTACGTGTTGGTAAACCTAGCGTAAATGCACCTTGTTATAATTATTTATCGCCCGGTTCAGTTATTGAGGTCAATGAAACACTTGTTACCGGAGATGTTTACGATGGAAATAATAAATGGTACCAGGGACTTGACGGGAGTTATTACTGGAGTGGTGGGGTGGCATCGAATAATACCCCAAATGCAATTAACGGGGCTAATGCTTATTATAATTCTTACAAGCAATTAACCAATTGGAACCAAAATCTAAATAATATTCCACCTGAATGGTTTAAAACAAAGGGCAATGGCGTTAAGATTGCAGTCTTAGATACAGGTATTTTCTCCGGGCATCAAGATTTAGAAAACGCTATTTGTTATAATCAAAGCTTCGACCCTAATCGTAATAGTGATGACATTGCCGGTCATGGAACTGCAGTAGCAGGCATTATTGGGGCAAGAAGTAATTATATTAATGGGGTAATAGGTGTTGCACCTTTATGTCAAATAATAAACATACGGGTTCTATTTGACCCTATACCCAATGCAACCAATATAATAAGTGCGTTGGATAGTGCAGTTCAACAAGGAGCAGATATAATAAACCTGAGCTTCGATTATAAAGATCATAATGAAGCATTAACGAATAAAATAATTGATATTGCAACAAATAAAAAAATCGCAATTATAGCTGCCGCTGGCGACAATAATGATATTCTAACGGTCAATCCTGTTTTTTTCCCAGCATCTATAGCCGAAGTAATTTCAGTCGGCACCGTAAGCAAAGGTTTTTTTGATGCAAATCCTAACTATAATAAATCAATTAACATTGTTGGTCAATTAATA
>Ga0206870_1035_pt1 | contig 37120 bp, 28 predicted proteins | sample Alteio_BWOrgCont_36_FD_152620 | JGI IMG/M metagenome (GOLD analysis project Ga0206870, IMG submission 152620) | Enriched cells from forest soil in Barre Woods Harvard Forest LTER site, Petersham, Massachusetts, United States -... | ecosystem: Environmental > Terrestrial > Soil > Temperate forest >... | reverse complement strand
GCGAGGGGACAAAGGGAGAGTCAATTACGCCGGCGTCCTGATGATACACGAGAGAGTTGATGACTCCATCGCGGTCGAGCAAAACAGCCTTCATTCAGAAGCCCCATGACACGCCTATCGCGCGAGCTTGGCCACCAGGGAGAGCCCGCTCACCTGATGATTCTGGCGCTGAATGTGAGCGAGACGCCCGTCGCGCGAAACCACGTCGAAGACGACCTTGCTGCCTTCAAAGTCAAAGCGGAAATTTAGCTCACGGAGCCCGGCCTTTCGCATGGCTTCGCGAATCTGGGCTTTCTTCTCCTCGCAGTAGAGCATCAGGAAGCCACCGCCGCCCGCCCCGGAGATTTTCCCTCCGATGGCTCCGTTTCGCTTGGCGAGTTCGTACCACGCATCGATTTGCGGATTGGTGATGCCTTTCGAGAGCCGCTTTTTCAACTGCCAGTGCACGTCCATCAGCTCACCAAAGCGGCGAAGATTGCCCTTCGAAATGCAACTGCAGATTTCAATGCCGATATCCTTGATTTCGCGCAAACTGCCCACGACCGTCTTTTCCTTCCCCTTTGTGGCGGAGTCCTGCTTGCGCAAAATCTCGGAAGCGTCGCGAATATCGTGGGTATAAAACATCACGATGTTGTGCTCGAGGGCTTCCAGCAGATCGACGCTCAAACCCATGCGAGTGACGTTGACTTTGCCATTGCGTCCGATTTCGAGAGCGGTAAGGCCCCCAAAGGCCGCCATGTATTGATCCTGCTTGCCGATGGGCTTCTTCAGGACATCGAGTTCAATGTGGCAGGCTTCTTCGGCCAGTTTTTGAGGGCTGGCCTGATCGTGCATCAGGGTGTGCATGGCGTTCAGCAAGCCAACCAAGTAGGAACTGGACGAACCCAAGCCGGTGCCGGCGGGAATATCGGCGATGGAAACGATCTCGACGCCATTGGTGATCCCGAAATAACGGAGAGCTTCGCGAGCCAGTGTATGCTGCACTTCGTCGGTGTGGTCGACGAGCTCCGATTGGGTGTAACGGACGCGAATCTTATCGTCAAGAATGGGCGTATTGACGTTCAAAAACATGTACTTGTCGATGGCGACAGCGAGAATGAAGCCGCCATACTGGTTGTAGAACGAGGGCAGGTCGGTGCCTCCGCCACCCAACGTTACTCGAAACGGAGTTCGCGTGATGATCATAGAACCTCAGGTTGACGCTTTTTAGTGGCGCTGGGTCGAAAGGCAGTTGCTTTACGGGTTCGATGGGACCGCGGAAATCTTATCCTCTGCTATCTCTTTTTGGAAGTAAGCAGTTGTCAATCGCGCCCCTTCCCGGAGGGAGACCCTGGGCTGCCAGGCAAGCAGGTTCCTGGCTTTCGAAACGTCCAAACAGATTCGATCGATCTCGCCCGGCCTCTTGGGGACGTACCTGCAGCTTACGTTTTCCTTTTTCAGACACTGGCGCACTTCGGTAAAGACTTCGAGATCGGTGGTTGGCACTCCGCCGCTAATATTGAAAATTTCGCAGGTGCCGCGTTCCAGCGCAGCCACGTTCGCCGCGGCAACATCGGAGACATAGATGTAGTCTCGAATCTTGCTGCCGTCGCCGTAAATCACAGGCTCAATTCCAGCGAGCATCTGCTCGGAAAAGATGGCAAAAACGCCAGCCTCTCCCTGCGAGCTTTGGCGCGGTCCGTAAACGTTTCCGTAGCGGAGCGCGACATACTTGAGGCCATACAGGTCATGGAAGGTAAAAAGATAATGCTCGACCGTGTGCTTGCTCACGCCATAGGGCGTAATCGGATTCACCGGAGCCGTCTCCGGGACAGGCATTTCCTTGGGCTCGCCGTATCCCGCACCCGCAGTTGCGGCATAAATAAAGCGCTTCACGCCGTTGGCCACGGAAGCTTCGATCAGATTTAAGGAACCGAGTATGTTCACCCGCGCATCGAAGATCGGCTCGCGGACCCCGCGGCGGACGTCCATTTGGGCGGCGTGGTGATTCACAACATCGGGCTTTTCCCTGGCAAAAATCTCATCAATGGTGGCGCGGTCCTGAACGTCGACTTGATAGAAACGACGGCCGCTGGGAATGTTCTTTTTTGACCCCCGAGACAGATCGTCTACCACGAATACTTCGTGGCCCAAGTTCGCGTAAGCGTCCGCGACATGCGAAGCGATAAACCCGGCCGCACCGGTGACCATGATCTTCATTCTTGTTGGCTTCTCCGTATCTTCAATACGCGCCTTCGCCCTTCAAAACCTTCCAAAACGTTTTGCCCACGAGGATCAGGTCGAGCCAGATGGACCAGTGCTCGATGTAGAACAGATCCATCTGAACACGCTCGTCGTAGGTAGTGGTTTGGCGGCCCATGACTTGCCAAAAGCCTGTCATTCCCGGCTTCACCGAAAGGAGCTGAGGAAGCATCGAGCCATAGCGATACGCTTCTTCCTGGCGAATGGTTCGGGGGCCGACGAAGCTTAGCTCACCCGCCAGCAAGCTGAAGAACTGTGGAAACTCATCCAGGCTGAGCTTGCGAAGAAAGCGACCAAAAGGGGTGATGCGAGGATCATCTTTCAGCTTGTGGCAAGCCGCAAAGCGAGACTTGAGTTCCGCGTCATTCTGCAGAATCTCGTCCGCATTCACCCGCATGGTGCGGAATTTCAGATAGTACCAGTTGCGCCGGTCCTGGCCGAGGTAGGCGCTGCGATAGAAAATTGGGCCGCCGTCCTGGAGCTTGATGATCAATCCGATGACTGGGATCAAGAGCACGGTCACGAAGCTGCCGACGACGCCGAAAACGACATCGAGCAGCGCCTTGAAGACACGCTGCACGGAATTCGACCATTGCGAGCTGGCATAAAACCGCAGACAACCCGAAAAATCGTCTGGCTCGCAATTCAATTGCGAACTCGCCAAGGCCCGCGAGTAGAGCTCCAAATCGATTCCCAAGTCCTTCGACCGCGACAGGATACTCCGAAGCAGATCCTCGCTCTCCGTGGAACTGGGCAGGGACACGATCAGGACATCCGGCCGCGAGCGTTCAATGATCGACTGCCACTTGTCGAGAGTCCCGAGCACATTGACACTCGCCAGATCCTTCGGGAGAGACTCTCCGCCGGTTTCCGAAATCAATCCGAGCAACTTGTACCCGTTGTAGCGTTGGATGGACAGGGACTGCTGGAACCCGGACAGGCCAGATGAGTCCCCAATCAGAATGGCCTTGCGCTGGGCCAATCCGACCTTCCACAAGCGGCTGTACACCACCCGAAAAATGGAACGAATGGTGAGAAGAAACAGGCAGGAGAGTCCAAACCAAATAATCATCAGATATCGCGACAACGGCTGATCCTTAAAGACAAGAAAATTGAGGACCATGAGCGCGACAAATGACGCGAAGACGGCTTTGCAGCCCAGTTCCAGTTCCCGATCCGGGCGACGCAGTTCAGGACTCTTATAGCCGTCGAATAAATAGAGAGTAATCGCGAAAAAGGGAATGTAATAGCGATGGTACTGATAGGGATTCTGAAAGCTGCCAGGCACGGCGAGGAAGTGCTCGATGCCCCGAACGGCGACCATATGGGCCAGAGTGAGCGCCCACAAGTCGCCGACCAGATACATTAACCTGGTCAGGTACCGAAAATGGGCGGTACGCGGTCGCGCAGCCTGTACAGCGACACTCTTTGCCGCTACGCCCAGGATTTCAACGTCCCTATCCGACATCGCTTCCTCAGAACAACTTTTGATGCTGGAACCTATGCGAGCTTCAGAATGTCACCTTTTGCTAGAACTAACCGGAACGGCCTGGACTTTGCCGACTCGCTCCTCGGCCTTCTCCGCGTCCTGAACAAACTGGCGGACCGTCTCACGAGTATACTTGTGATCAACCATTTTGGGGAGGAATTGAGGCGGAATGGTGATGATGTGGGCACCGGAAAGGGCGGCGCTCTGGATATCGAGGAGCGTCCTGATGCTTCCGACGATGATCTGGGCCTTGAATTCCCAATCGTCCAGCCAAGTCCTTACGCTGCGGATGATCACGGCCGGGTCGTTGCCTTCGTCTCCAATGCGACCGGCAAAAATGCTGACATAAGTAGCGCCGGCTTTTGCCGCCAGGATCGCCTGGTTGAACGAGAGAAGCGCCGTGGCATTGACCGCAATCCCTTCCTGCGAGAGAGCATGAATCACACCCAGGCAGGATTCGCCAAACTCGTTAATGATCGGTACTTTTACCACAATATTACGTGCCCAAGATGCAAATGACCGCCCCTGCTGAAGCATGACCTCCTGATCGTTGGACGTAACCTCCACGCTGAGAGGGAGATCGCCCAGCAACCTGCTGATCCGGAGAACAGTGGCCTGAAGATCCGCCACCCCATCCTTGAAAAGGATCGACGGGTTCGTGGTGGCCCCATCGATAACCCCCTGGTCCAGCCAAGTCTGGATCTGATGAAGGTCCGCCGAATCGATGAAAATTTTCATTTTTTCCCCGGCTCCAATCTCTTTAATAACACACCAATTTCTCCGCCAATAAGCAACTCTTTTCTTGCGATAGAAGCCTTTGGAATTCCCAATAAATCATGCATATCTTCCCCGTAAATTTCCCGATCGATGTCCCGAGCCGCGCTAGCGGGCAGCGGGCTGAACATGGCTCGCAGTCCTGAATTCTTCGACATGGTCGGCCACGAAATTCGCAACCTGCTGCTTGAACCGTTCCGTGGAGAACCTGTCTGCGTTGCGGGCGATCTGCGCAGGCGAGAAGTCCTTTTCGCAGTGTTCAAAGGCAAGCACGGCCTCCACCAACGAATCGACAGTCTGTTCAGAGAAGAAAATTCCATTGGAGGAGCTATCCACGGCGCCTTCCGCCGCGAAAGGCCCTTGCACCGTCTCCAAAGCACCGCCCCGTCCGAATGCGATTACCGGGCGCCCGAAAGAGTGGGCCTCGACGGGAACGATGCCAAAATCCTCCTCCGCCGGAAACAAGAGCGCGCGACAATGGGCGTACTGCTCGTTCTTCTGATTGTCGCCTAAATTACCGAGAAACTCGACAGTCGGACCAGCAAGCTTGCGTAACCGCTCGTACTGCGGCCCAACGCCCACAACGCGCAACGGCCGCCGCAAACGGTTGCACGCTTCGATCGCCAGGTCCACGCGCTTATAATCGACAAGGCGACCCACTACAAGATAATAATCCCCGACACCATCTGCCAGGTAACCGGATCGAACATCCACAGGCGGATATATAACGGTCGACTCGCGCCGATAAAACTTGCGCACGCGCCCCGCTATATAGTTTGAATTGGAAATAAAGTAGTCCACGCGCGATGCGCTGGCAAGGTCCCACAGACGCATGTAGTGAGCCACGGTCCTGAATATCAACCGTGTCAATCCTTTCATCTCCTTGCCGTTAGCATACTCGTGGTACATGTCCCAAATGTAACGCATGGGTGAATTGCAGTAGTTGATGTGGCATGTACCGGGAGACGTGATGACGCCCTTGGCTGGTCCCGATTCGATGCTGATTACCACGTCGTAGTTGCGCAGATCGAACTGCTCGAGGGCGAACGGGCTCAGCGGCAGAAGGTGGCGATGGAAGCGGCGGCTCCCCGGCACGCGCTGCAAAAACGATGTAGTAACCGTGTGAGGAGCAAAGCGCTTGAGAACATCCTCGCCGGCAATCAGAACGAAAAGATGAGCGTCGGGGAATATCTCAAAAAGCGCGCTGATTTCTCTTTCCGCCCCCGCATAGGCGAGCATCCAGTAGTGAACGATGGCAACTTTCAGCGCAGAGCCGCCGTTCTTTGGGCGGAAACTATCGAGCACTGCCGGCCATTTGTCTGAAACCTGCAAGCCTGCCATCCTCTCGCCTAAAGCCCTGTTCTGGGTTTCCTTAGTTCAAACCGAGCAAATTGCGGTATATCTCGACGTGCTTTCTGGCGGAATCGCTCCAGCTAAACTGCTTCGAACGCTCCAGCCCCTTTAAGCGAAGACGGCGCTGTGCGTCGGGAGAGTTTACGATGCTCTCGATTGCAGCCGCCAGATCTTCAGGGCTGGATGGATCAAAGTAAACAGCAGCATCACCGCCTACTTCTGGAAGCGACGCTGCTCGTGAACAGGCCACCGGAGTTCCGCATGCCATTGCTTCCAGAACAGGCAGGCCGAAGCCCTCAATCGTCGAGGGCATTACCAGCAAATCTGCTGCCGCATAAGCTTGGGGGAGCAGATCCTGTGGCAAAGACGAAACGAAATGTGTCCTTTTAGCAATACCCAGTCGTGCAGACTCTTCGCGTCTCGAGTTACCCCAACGGGCATCGTCTCCGATAATCAGGAGGTCTTGAGGGATCACCTGGTGCTCGCACAACTGGGCAAACGCCCGCAGAAGGGTTGAAACATTCTTGTGCGGCTTCAAGTTCCCTACATAAAGAATATACGGTCGGCGCAGGCCAAGAGTTCCCGAAATAGCGGCATACGCTTCTTGCTGATTGAGAATCCGAAATTGAGAAGTGACTCCACAATGGATAGCCGTGACCTTGTCGGCGCGAATACCCAAGTGTTCGACAATTTGCGCTTTCGAATACTCCGAAATCGTGACGATATGATCCGCCTTGCGAGCCGCCAAATTCAGCATCGGCCACGCGTACATCCGGGAAGCCAAGCTTCGCCGATAAACCGGGTCGGTTATGTGGATCAGGTCCAAGATCGAGACCACCAACGGTCCGCGGTGCAATAACGGCGCGTTGTAATGGGGGATGTGAAGAAGGTCCGCTCCCCTTGCTGCCCAGGCAATTTCGAGTTGCTCGCGGACGGTGTAAATCGACGCTTCCGCGATGACAACGTTCTTACAGAAGGGCGTGACACGGTCGGCATTGCGCTGATTCACAATGCCACGCAACGCGAAACCGTCCCCGCGCTGGGTCAGCCCGGCCATCAGCTGGTATGTGTACGTTCCCAAGCCGCCGGAATGAAGCCAGCGCGCATCGATCGCTATTTCTGCCGTGTCATCGCCGCCTTTCTGCCGGGACATGCCGACACTGCTCCCCTCAAGCTAAACCTTCTGGGCGATCAGCTCTACCACTCCACTAAAAACCGAAGTGGGTGGAAAAGTTGCAAGGACGCTATCCATCCACTCGATTTGCCGGTAATAACGACCGTAAGCCATTTTAATTCTGTGGCTTAGGCCAGTCAGGTTCCTCGGCAGCACGTTGCGCCGCCACTTGCGGCGAACGCGGAGCGAATGCTCGCCCATCAATCGGCTGGCTCTGCGGAACGTATACTTATCGGGATGCACGGAAACACCGCGAACGTCGGCAATGAACTCCGCCCAGGAGAACTTATTGGGAAGCATAAATACAAAGAACAAGCCTCCGGGGCGGAGCACCCTTCGAACCTCTTCGAGAGACGCTTCCACGTTCTCGACGCCCACGTGCTCCAGAACTCCGACCGACAACACGCCACCGAAAGTTCCGGATTCATAGGGCAGGCGCAGCGGGTCCTGGAGATAGCGAATGTCCATATCCTTCAGCGGCTCGATGGAATTCCGCACCGGGCGTTCTTCCACATCGCACGAAAAGACGGAAAGGCCTCGCCGCTTGAGCAGCCACGACACCTGGCCATACCCGCAGCCCCAGTCCAATAGGGGCCCCGAAACACCCAGCGACTTACACTCGGATTCAACCAGGTCCGCGATTCGAATGTAGTTGAACGCGGCGGCGGGACCATCCAAATGGGCCATGTCCGTGGCGCCGGCAGCCGCGCCGAGGCATCCCATGTTCACGAGCGCGCCGAGTTCAACTGAATGTTGCGTCTTTATCACGTTCCGGTCCTCAGACCTGCGGTTCTCCAAAAATTATCGCCGCGCCGCAAAATCCGCTTGCCTTCCCAATTCCTCGGGCACGTTTGCCATTTCCGAAGATGCAATCCTTTTGAAGCTCTGCAACAACTGCTGGGCCGACGTTTCCCAGCGAAATTTTCTGGCCCGCTCGATCCCCGCCGCACATAGCGACCTTCGCAGGCTTTCATCGGAGGAAATTCTGGCTACGCCTTCGGCGAAGCCTTCCGCATCGTCCGGCGGATAGAGCAAAGCCGCTTCTGCCAGGACTTCGGGCATGCTCTTCGCGTTCGAAGCGATCACGGGCGTTCCGCAAGCCATCGCCTCGAGCGGAGGAAAACCAAAACCTTCATATAGCGAAGGGAACAGGAATGCCTGCGCGCCAGCGTAAAAGGATGGCAGGTCTTCGTCAGGAATATAACCTAAAAAGCGTATCTCCCGCTCGGTCAGCCCGGCAACACGAATTTTCTCAAATAAACCTGAACTTTTCCATCCGCCGGCGCCGCCAATGGCAAGAGGATGAGTCAGCCGGCCCTTTTGCTTCAAGAGCCGCAGAACCTCGACCAGCAACTGTAGATTTTTGCGAGGCTCGACCGTCCCAAGCGCAGCCATATACAACGGTGCTATCCCGTACTTCTCCGATATGAAAGCCGCCGCGTGGGTACGATCGCGCGGCGCAAAAACATCCGAGATGCCAGGGTAGATAAGCTGGATTTTCGCGGGTGGAATTGCGAGCAGGCGAACCAGATCTTCGGCGGTCGATTTCGAAATCGTAACAACGAGATCGGCCTGGCGAATGGCATCCTCCGCAAACAAACGCTGAAAGACCAAGCCGTGGCGCGACATCGTCTGAGGGAAAAGCCTCCACACGAGATCGTAGACCGTTATGACCTTTTTCACCCCTGCAGGCAGGCCGGCAGGCAGGAGCGGAGCAGTGGACCAGAAAATATCCAGATCGTCTCGCTGAGCAAGCTGCGCGCCGCGCAGCCAAAGCCAGAAGGTTCCCGGCATCCGGCGAAACGCGCGATCGGTATGGCGGTGAGCCCAGTCCACTGGTAACGCTGCGTCGATTTCGCGATTGGAATAGAGAAAATATTGGCTCCCGGACGCGATCGACGGCAAACGCTCTACCAGGCCGTGGACGTAGTTCCCGATTCCTACGCGACTCTGACGCAATGGCCGAGCATCAATGCCGATTTTCATAGTGCGAGCTAGCCTTCCGATGAAGTGAGCTGCCGCAGTGCAGCATCAAGAGCTTCCAACCATTCCGAAAATGGCAGTGATCTGGCATCAACTCTTCATCCCTCTAAGCTCACTGATAAGGATTGTCAGTGGACTGCAAAATAGCCTTGTCCTTAGATTCAAATCCGCGAAAGTGTGCCCTGTCCCTTAAAGCGAGAAGCTCAAAGGTCTGCAAGATGCGTTTGGCCGAGGTTTCCCAGCGAAATTTCCCCGCGCGCTTGATACCGGCCGCGCAAAGCGATTTTCGCAGGTCCTCTTGCGAGAGCAAACGGGCTATGGTCGTGGCGAATCCTTCCGCGTCATGAGGTGATTGCAGGAGGGCCGCATCCCCGAGGACTTCCGGCATGCATTTCGCGTTCGAAGCAATCACGGGCGTTCCGCACGCCATGGCTTCCAAGGGGGGAATTCCAAAACCTTCGTAGAGCGAAGGAAATAAGAAGGCCTGCGCCCCCGCATAGAAGAGTGGCAAGTCTTCCTGCGGAATATAACCGAGGAACTTGATTTCTCTCTCTGTCAGCCCGAAATCACGGATATTTTGGGACAGAGTCGAAGTCTTCCAGCCGGATGCACCTGCGACGAGAAGTGGGCACTGTGGTTGATTGTTTTTCTTCAGAATATGCAATACACGAGGAAGCAGCGCCAGATTCTTGCGGGGCTCAACTGTACCAACGGCCGCCATGTATTGTGGGGAGACGCCATACTTCCGAGATATATAGTCCGCGGCGTCCCGGGGGTTTCGCGGTGCGAAAGTCTCAGCGATTCCTGGGTAGACGATGCTTATCCTTTCTGGGGGCAGGCCCAGCAAATGTACCAGATCGTCCGCCGTGGATTGAGAAATCGTAACGATCATGTCCGCGCCACGGATTGCCCTCTCTGCAATCAATGAAGAAATGAAACGGTGCCTGGGGGCCATGGTCTGTGGAAAGAGCAACCATACGAGATCGTACACCGTAACAACTTTTAAAATGTTAGGCGGAATGCGGGGAGGAAGGACGGTAGCGGTTGCCCAAAAGATGTCCAAACCATCTCGGCGTGATAACGCCGCACCTCTGGCAAGCACCCAAAGCGTGCCGGGACACAGGCGCAATTCGCGCTCTTCGCATTGATGAACCTGAGTTTTCGGAGAAGAGAGGTGAATGCCTCGATTCGAATAAAGCAGGTACTCATGGCCGGAACCGGCAAGCGGTAACCTCTCAACCAGATTTTGAACGTAGTTACCGATTCCCGTAGGCTTGGGAATAAGCGCACGTGCATCGATGCCGATTCTCAAATACGGAGCGGACTCACCGCAGCGACACTTCGAGCTTGCCCGTTCACCAATACCTCAGTCTCGAGCTTTTCGATTGAGATCATCGGAGTCAGGCTAGCCCTCCAGAAAATGAGGAATTGATGTGAAGTTCAGCCCTAATTGCTGACGCCTTCGACAGGAAGACGACTAGTTCCTTCCAACCCCGCGCTAGCCGCACCCAAAGCCAGAACTACCCAAAACGCAGTTCCGAACTGGGGGCTTACTCGGAACAGAAAATCCACACAGCCATGCACGAGCATGGCAACAATTGCACCGAGCACTGTAAAGGCCAGAATCCGCCGGAAGGGATCGCTACTGGAACCCAGTCCGGCGCGCGCATCACGCACGGTAAGGAGTATGAATGAGAAGAATGTGACAAATCCGAAGATTCCGGTTTCAGCAAGGAGTTGTAGATAGACGTTGTGGACGTCGAGGATATCCGGAGTTAGCCACGAGTAGTGGAGTTCGGAACCGTAAAGCATTCTAAAATTGCCCCATCCGATGCCGAAAATCGGTGAATGAATGAAGAAATTCCACGCGAGTCCCCACATAAGCAGCCGCCCGACTGCGTCAATACCGAGAAGTGCATCGGCATGCGCGGGGTTGATGATGTCCCTCACAACATACAAGCCGATGAACGAACACACCAGTGCAGCGAGGAGGTAGAATCGCTTGGCCCGGTTCTCAACGAAACAGAACAGTGCCAAAATGAGAATTCCGCAAAAGCCTGCAAGGCCTCCCAAACTCTGCGTACAGGCAAGCGCAATCACCGCGAGACCTAGCGTCCAAGCTCCGAGCTTTTTCCACCTGGCCTCACCTAGCACAGCACAACCCAGCGCCAGAGGCGTAAACACGTTGAGATAGCCGGCAAGTGAATTGGAATAATTCAAGAAAGATGTGGCTCTTCCCTCCCAATCCAGCGAATTTTCATTCGGCGGATTCAATCGAAGCCAGAGACTTGTGTAACCCCCGATCATTTCTTGCGCGATTGCAAATATCGAGGTTGCAATCGTAGACCACAGAAGTGCTTGCAGGACTTTTTTGAGCCGTTCCTGCGAATCTACCCATGCCAGGACAACAAACGAAAACCCGATAAACGAGGCGACGGCGAAAATACTCGCCGCCGATTCAGGTGTCCTCGCACCCTTCACAAACGCCAGGGGCGCTAAAGCCGCGCAAAGAAACGAAAGGCTGGCTTTCGTAATCGAATGCCGAAACAAACCTTTCAAGTTTACGCCGCCGCGAAACAGACGGCCTGAAAAGAAACCGACGATTACAAGAAAGCGCAAGCCATCTGGTACGTTGTGGAGAAGAGCCTCCCCGCTGAGAACCCACGAGATCGGCGTTAGCGCAATTACCATTAACAGGAACGTCTCATTTTCAGTTGCCGAGAGAAACAAAACAACCAGGGCCCCGATGAGCGCAAGGCTCCAATGGGAAACGACAAAGCAGGCCGCCAACAGGGCGCCCACCATGCCAAAGACAACGGCCATGGAGCGGCTCGGCTGATGTGCTGCGGTCGGAACCCGAATTAAACTGGCACTCATGAAAGACCTAATCCGGCTTTTATGAAGATGAGCTACCCGCGGTACGCCAAACCGCCGCAAACTCCGCCACCATACCTGTTCGGTAAAGATAGGCGAGATAGACGAGCAGGCAAACAATTCCAGCGGCTACTGGAGAGACGAATTTCGCGGCGGCGACCGTGAGGCCCGTCAGCAGGGCAAAAACCAACGAGACACGGAGCCAGCCAAGCGGCATGGGCGTCGACCCGGTAAGCCGGCGAAGCCAATAGATATTTTGAATGAGCAGCACGAGCTCTGTCGCGATTGTCACTACGGCGGCTGCCCGCCAGGAGTATCTCGGAATAAACAACAGATTCGTGATGACGTTCACAGCCAAGCAAACCAAAGACGTCACGGCGAAAACCCGCTCGTGCGCCGCCGCCAGCAGACTAATATTGAGCGCGAAATTCAGGTAGCGCGGGATCACAGCCCAGATCAGAACCTTCAAGGCCGACGCAGATTCGGCAAAGCCAGTCCCGAATACGATAGGAACGAGGGTTTTGGCAAAGGCCAAGGTGGCCAGCACCAGGACGAAAGCGGCACTCAACAGAAGGCCCATCGCCTTTTCCAGTCTTTGCCGGTCCGCATCCGAGCCCGTTCCTCGCGACAACGTCGGCAGCAAGCTGTAGAGGACACCATAAGGCAGAAGCTGAATGGTACCCATGGGACGATAAGCCGCGCCGTAGATGCCTGTCGCATAATCACCGGCCAGCCGGGACAACATCAGGATATCGAGCCTGTCGTAAAGATTGCCAACGAAAGCATAAATATTGAAGATCGAACTCGCCTTGATGAGTTGCGATTTCTCAAGCCGGAGCCGCTGCTTGGTCCTGTATTTGAGGGCGAAAAACAGCGCAAAGGCTGCCGCTGCTACCGACCCGGCCACTTCCGTGGCAACCACCTCTCGAAGCCCGCCGCCAGAAACCAAAAGCAACCCTGCGCCCGCGGCGAGCGCGATCCCGAAGGCCAATTCCACGAGCAGAAACTCCAGGTAGCGTCCCGTGCCTCGCAACACGCCTTGGACCGCTTCGCTCAAAGACCGCGGAATCAAACTCAGGGACATCCACACCGTCGCAACCATGACGGCCCGGGGATAACCGAGCGTCCAAAGACCTCCCAGCACAACGGCCGTGAAAGGAATTGTGTAGGCAAGCCGGAGCCGCGTGAGCTGGCCGCACAGGCCCCAACCTAATCGTTCGTCTTTGGCCGCCTCCCGAGTCAGATAGTCGGTGTAGCCTGATCCGGTAGCCACCGCCAGCATTTCGACCATCGCGAGCAGCAGGGCGTAAACGCCGAACTGGCTGGGGCCGAGAGCCCGCGCCGCGACAATCACAAACAGGAGCCGGAAAAGTCCCCGGGAAAGTTGCGCGGCCGTGAGCAAAACAGCGTGCGATATTTTCGGCTCAACAGAACTCACAACTGCCGCGCCATGGTCTGCGGTCGTAGCAAGCTCCTCGGTTGTGGGCTCGTCGCCTTTCACAATGGGGTGCTTCGCGCTGCGGAACCCGCCGGCACAGGACTTTCAGTTTTTTGCACAAGTTCGAGGTCCGCTTCGACCATCATTTTGATCAACTGTTCGAAGCTAACCTCCGGCCGCCAGCCAAGCTTTTCCCGCGCCTTCGTGGCGTCGCCGCAGAGAAACTCCACTTCCGCGGGGCGAATCAGCTTGGGATCTACTTCGACGTGCTTTTTCCAGTCGAGGCCAGCGGCTCCAAAAGCCACTTCCAGCAGCTCGCGAATGCTGTGGGTTACGCCCGTCGCGAGCACGTAGTCGTCCGGCTCGCTCTGCTGCAACATCATCCACATCGCGCGGACGTAGTCGCCCGCGAATCCCCAGTCGCGCTGGGCATCGAGATTTCCCATCATCAGCTTGCTTGCCAGGCCGCACTTGATTCGGGCCACCTGATGGGTCACCTTGCGGGTGACGAATTCCAAACCTCGCCGCGGAGACTCGTGATTGAATCCCATCGCCGCGCAAGCGAACATTCCGTAGCTCTCGCGGTAGTTCACGGTGATGTAGTGGCCGAACACCTTGGCCACGCCGTAAGGACTACGCGGATAGAACGGAGTTCTCTCCGTTTGGGGTCTCTCTCGAACCTTTCCGAACATCTCCGAACTCGACGCCTGCAAAAGCTTCGCGTGCGGCCGATGCTTGCGGATCGCCTCCAGGATGCGGATGACCCCAAGCCCGGTAACGTCACCCGTGAGGACGGGCTGATTCCAGGAAACCGGCACGAAGCTTTGCGCCGCCAGATTGTAAACTTCGTCCGGCTGCACGGAGTGAATCACGGTATCGAGCGAAGACTGGTCGGTGAGGTCGCCTTCGACCAGTTCGATATCGTCCATGAGCGACTCGATGCGGTCGAACTTTTTCACGCTGCTGCGCCGGATCAGCCCGAACACCTGGTAACCCTTGCTCAGCAGGAGTTCGGCCATGTAAGAGCCGTCCTGGCCGGTGATGCCCGTAATCAATGCGCGCATTTTTTCTCCTCAGGTGGAACGTGATCGTGCACGAACTGCCCCAAAACTTAAAGATCGCCCCGAACGTCGCTCTGCTTCAAGCCCCCCTGGTCTTGTGCAGGCCCCTTCCAGGAAGCGGCCTTTTTTCTTCGCTGAAACGCCAGGGCATACCATTTCAGGTACCGCGGCAACCAAACCCACAAACGAAAGCGCGATTCGCCCTGCGAGCGGTCTCGCCAGGTGGTGGGAATTTCGGCGATGCGGTAGCCATTCAGAAACGCTTTCACCGTGATCTCCAGGCTGATCTCGAAACCCTTTTCGCTTTGAAGATCGAGAGATTGGAGCATCGCGGCATCGTAGAGCTTGAAGGCGTTGGTGGCGTCGCTGGTCGGCAATCCGCGCAGCCAGTGCAGTGAAACACCCGCCAGGCGCGAAAGCATTTTTTTGAATCGAGGGCCGCCGATCATTTGGCCGCCACGGGAATAGCGGCTTCCGGCCACCAGATCGTAACCCTGGCGATAGAGCGCGAGCATTCGGTCCACTTGCGCCAAATCGTCGGAAAGGTCCGCCATCACCACCAGGACCGGCCCCGCCGGCACGTGAGCGAAGCCGGTTCGGATTGCCCCGGCAACGCTTCCCGGCGAATCGCTCAGTAGCAGATGCAGGCGTCCCTCGCCGGCTTGAATGATCTGATGAACGACCGGGAGGGTGTTGTCCTGATCGAAGTCGTAAACGACAAACGCTTCGAATTCCGACTTGATCGATCCGCGTATCGCTTGCCACAGTCCCGGAAAGTTCGCACCCTCGTTGTAAACCGGGATCACCATGTGCAGCGGCTTTGCCCTCCAGTCCTGGCCCTCGGCTCCGCCCGAATCGGGGGCAAAAAGGGCGCCGGACCGTCCCCGCGAGCCTGGCTGCGAATTGTCTATCAGATTTGACAAAGCTGAATCTGCTCCGCAATCCAGGGAATCACTTCGTCCAGAATCTCGCTCAGGCTGGTTTCCGCGCGAAAGCCCAGCAGGCTTTCGGCCTTGGAAACGTCTGGAGACCGCATTTGCACGTCGTATTCGAAAGGAGCATCGGAGACGATCCGGAATTCCTTCGACGGCCCGTGGATTTTTTTCCAGATCACTTCCGCGAGTTCGAGCACGGTGGTAGGCACCGCGGTGGACAAGTTGAAGTCCTCATTCATGGCTTTGGGATTCTCGATGCAGACGCGAATGCCGCGCGCCAAGTCGCCGCCGTAGGTGTAGTGCCTCACCTGATTGCCCGAGCCGAGAATGTGCATGGGATCCTGCCCCTTTAGAACTTTCTGGACCAGGTCGGGAACCACGTGCGACATGGCCAGCTTGATGTTGCCGCTGAGCACTTCGTGGTCGCTGCGCGCCCGGCGCTCGCCGGTTCCCACGCAGTTGAACGGGCGAACGATCGTGTACGGCAATTTGTACTGTTCCCAGGCGCCTTGCACGAAATACTCCGTGGCGAGCTTCTGGAAACCGTAGGTGGAAGCGGGCGGCGGAGAGCGCCTTTGGGCGCCCTCGGGAGTGGGAAACTCCGTCGTGTTTTCAAAGACCATGCTGGAGGAGAGCACAGTGATCTTCTGAAGCTTCCCGTGACGATGCGCATGAATGGCCGCATCGAAAGCCGCGGCCGTAATCCGCTCGTTTTCGGCAAGCAGGTCGTAAGCAAACGCGTGGAAATAGGTGATGCCGCCAATCATCGCCGCGCCGGCGACGAAATGGTCGCAGTCGGAGATCAGTTCGCGGAGCAACTCCGCGTCTTTGGCATTCCCCTCGACAAACGTGTACAGATCTTTCCGCGCAAAGGACCTTTCCAGCGGGCCATACTTGCTGAAATTGTCCAGCCCTACGACCGTGTGGCCCGCCGCCAGCAACTCCTCGACGAGATAACCGCCAATGAATCCTGCCGCGCCCGTAACCAGAATCTTCATCTTCGCTCTCTCACTTGCTGCCCGTCCCGGCGGCAATTTCCAGCGGCTCGGAATCGGCGGCGCGAGCCTTGCGCCAAAAATTCCATACGTCGATGACTTTCTTGTCCGGCGGAATCCTGATCTCGAGGTATTCTGAGTGTGGCGCGCCCAGCACGATCACGTCCGCGCGCTCAAGCGCCGCATCGAGAGGTACCAGCGTGGGATCGGAAACATAAGGATCGCAGCACAACACTTCTTTGGCGTAGACCTTCAGCAGATTGCGCAGTTTATAGGAAAGGCTCTCTCTTGTGTCGTCGGACTCCGCCTTGAACGCCATGCCCAGAATCGCGACCGTCTGCTGCGAGACGCCGGAACTGCGCAGTTGCTCCACAATAAAATTCGGCAGCCCTTCATTCACGAGCATCGCGGCATGGCCCAAAAAGAAGTTGTTGTTGGCGAAAGCCGAAAGCTGCAGCGTGTCCTTCAGCAGGCAGGGGCCCGCGGCAAAACCGGGCCGCGAAAAATTCTGCATCCGGGGGTAATCGCGGGTGACCGCTTCGTGGATGCGGTGAAAATCCAGCCCATAGCTCTCCGCCAGCACGTAAAATTGATTCGAGATCGCGAAATTCAAATAGCGCCAGCTATTGGTGAAAAGCTTCGCCAACTCCGCTTCGAGCGGCTGGAGATCGATTACATCCGGAGCGATTCGAAGGAAGAGTTCGCGCGCTCGCTCCTGCGCCGTAGGTGTAAAAGCGGCGACGATTTGCGGAAGCTGCACGAGTTCTTCGAGAGCCTTCCCCTCCGCAATGCGTTCGGGGCAAAAGGCTAGATGAATCCTCCGGCCGAGCGACTCGATCCGATTGTGAACAAGCTTAGTGACGCCCGGGTAGACGGTGCTGCGGAGAATGAGCAGCGTATCGTCTTTCATGCGCTGAAGCAGCTCGTCCACGCTCCGGTAAAGTTCATTCATCGTCGGATTGAGGTGACGATCCACCGGGGTTCCCACCACCGTGATCACAATATCGGCTGCGCACAGGCAATCGGGATCCACAGCCGCCGCGAGCGTTCGATTCACAACCTTCTTGAGCAGCGCTTCCGCATCTTTTTCCTTGAAGGGCATTTCACCCGCATTGATCCGGGCCACTTTTGCCCCATCGATGTCGAGAAGCGTGACCTTCAGTCCGCGGGCCGCGAACACGAGCCCCAGGGGCAAGCCTACGTGTCCTCCTCCGCCCACGATCACCATGTTTTGTGTCATTCATTCTCCTCGATTATGGCTCGCCCCGAATCTATGTTTTTAAGCCGGGCGCCGGCTCGAGTCCGCGCGAAGCGCCGACGGGGTCGCCAGAGCGATACTCAATTTCGACCAGAAAAAGAGCAGCCCGCTGGCGGCGAAGGGAATCATTAATGGCTCAACAAACATTCGGTACCGCGGCAAAACGTGAAAAACCAAAGCCAGAACCATCGAAAAAAGAATATAGGTTACAAAAAGATAGTACCGCGACCACAGCACCGGCCATTGCAGACCCACGCCCACCCAGAACATAACGACTAAAGCGATCGCCGGAACCCAATAGGCCGGGCTCCAGGCTTTGGGATGGTGCATGTCGAAAGTCCAATAGTAAAAGAACTTTTCTCCAAGTAGAGCAACCTCTTTCCCAGGATGTGTCCGAATAAATTGCACAGCTTCGCGCAGAAACACCTGGTGGTAGCGAATCTCGTAGTCGGGTCCTGGCGGCACGCGATCCAGCTCCGATTGCATGGCGGGCAGCGGTTTCATGACCTGAGCAGAAACACCCCAGCCAGTCCTCTGCGTCCCGTTCGCCTGTGAATTGTGTCCATACCAGAGGACGAAGGGCATGGCAGTGGTGGTGGGAATCAAGCGGTGAAACACCACATAGTTCCGCGCTGCCCATGGCGCAATTACAAGCAGGCAACATCCCGCAAACATCGCGACGTCTCGTACTCTCACTTTCGCCTTCACATACAAAAGTATCGAGATTACGGGAATTAGAGCGCTCGCTTCTCCACGATAAAGCATCAACAATCCCAGCAGCGCGCCGGAACAAACCAGATAGACCGCTTTTCTCTCGATCTCGAGATACATGGCCAGAAACAGCACCACCCCTGCGTTGATCGCCAAATAGAAATTGATGTTAGCAATCTCCGTGGGCATGTAAATGAATGCCGGATAAAGGGCCACGAGCAAGGCGCTCAGCAGCGCAACGTCTTCCGACCAATAAATTTGCGCGATCCGGAAGGTGCCATACGCGAGTACCGCACCCATGAACACATTGATCAGTTCGATCGCGACAAACGACGCAACCGTTCCTTCGCCAAGCAATCGGAAGACAAGGGCGAGAAACAGCGCATGCCCCGGCGGCATGAATGCCGAGGGCATTGGAACGCCATTCACTTCATAGAAGCTATACCCTTTGCCGGTCAGCAGATTATGAACGATCGAGCCCCACTCCCAAAGAATCGGGTGATAGAAGTTACGAAACCAAAACACGGCGGCCAGGCGCAGAGCCGCGGCTAGAGCGAGAATGGACCAGAGCAAGGTCTTCTTTGGCGCTGGCAACCCCGGTGCGCGGAGCGAATCGACCTTGGAGTTTGGTAGGCTTGCTACATTCACTCTGGCCTCTCACGGACCATCTATAGCTCCGCTCCGTCACTCCCGCCGCTTTCCAACTTCACGCTGCGGCTGCCCGCGCGTTTGTTATTTCTCTTTGCGGCGTATTGCCGTGGAATGTTCGTTCAACTCGTCATGCGCAGCAAGAGGCGCTCGCGACGTGACCGTGAGGAAAACTTCTCGTGCAAAAACCTTGCGAGGGTCGTGCGCATCCGCCCGGTTCCAAATCTCGTACAGGAACAGCCACGAGATCGCAAAAACGAGTCCCAGAAGAGTTCCCAGCACCACAATGAGGCTGCGCGGCGGGAACGATTTCTTATCCGGAATATCGGCCACATCCAGCACTTTCACAGTAGGGATTTCTTTGGCTTCCTGAATTTTGGCCAGCTCGTATTCTTGCGTCAGGGTCTCCAACACGGTTTCCTGCATCTTGGTTTCCCGGTAGAGGTCGGCGAATTGCACCCCGAGCAAGGGCAACTTGCGGATCGATGGATACATCGATTCGCCTGGCTGCGCGGCCAAAGAGGCATTTCCACTTTCGTCTTTGCCTCCCAACTTTTCGAGTTGTCGCTCAAGCTCATCAGCGCGGGCGCGTAACGAACGGACCCGTGCGTTGTTGTCGGAATAGATTTGGCGCAGCCCTTCCAGCTCGGATTGCGTGGCAATCAACTGGCCTTGCAACATCGCCGCCGCGTCGACCATCGCTCGGCCCTGCTCGGTAATGTTGATGGTCGTATTCTTGCTCGCAAACTGGCTGAAATCTTTCTCCGCCTTTTCCAGACCGCGATTCACCGTCTGCAAGCGTTCCTCGAGGAAAATTCGCTCGCGCCGCGCGGACGATGTGCTCAGTTCGGCAACCAGATAATTGAGCTCTTCCACATAGGCCTGAGCCATGGCCGCGGCCCTTTGCGGGCTCTTGTCGGTCACGGCGATGGAAATAATCTGGCTCTTGCGGTCGATGGAAATGTCGGTACGCCCCGCCAGTTCCTTCCGTGCGTCTTCCATGCGGCGGTCCCGGTAGAGCTCTTGCAGGTTGAACTGATGGATGAGCTTGTCTTCAGCCGTGCGGCTCTCGAGAATTCCCACAAAAGTGTCGCTCGTGCTCTTCATCCCCAAGAGATCGCCCGCGATCCCGGCTAGCTTTCCTGTGCCCGCCATTGCCGATGCGGCGGCGGCCAAGCTCGACATCGCCGCCATGCTTGACCCAGACGTTTCATCGGGAGGCATCAACCGCGTGGTAGAGGTGTAACGCGCAGGGATCAGAAATGCCAGCAGTAGGCTGGCCACAAGCGCGCACGCCGCGACGCGAATCAGGAAGTCGCGGTTCATCCAAAGCAAGCGGAGCCGCGCCATACCCCTTTGATCTATTTCCGGTTCCCCCGCTACCGCAAGTTCACGGCGAGTGGAGAATTCGATGTCCGCTGTTTCGTCCATCGGCTGGCTTGTCGTAGATGGGCTTCTAAGTTTCAACTTAATTCGACCTTCGCTCTCCGGGCGCCTCGATTCCTTCTTGTTGTCTCGCCTGATCTATTTCCTACCTAGAATGCCACGTTCCTCGACCAACCAGCCCAATTAAAACCCAAATTGTACAAACCCCGCTCACAGCCCCCGGTGACTGCGCTCACGATTCTCCACCCCCGCCGTGGAGGTGCTGTTTTTAGAATTCAGGAACTCAGGCCAATAGGTAAACTGAATGGACGTGCTGACGTCGGTCTTTTGCGTCGGCGAGATGACCGGAAAATTCCACGTTTCATATTGAACTGAGCCTGTCACGCTGAAGTGATTGCGCACCAGGAAGTCAGCATATACTCCAACATCGGTTAATGTGCCCCCATTGGGAATAAACTGTTTGCTGACCTTCTGGTGGCGGTAGTTCAACTGCAATTTGCTACGCGGGGTGAACCAGTAGGTTGCCCAGCCGTCGGCCCCTTGCCCCTCGCGCCCGATCCAGCTCCCGATCAGGTTTCCCATATTCGTATATCCGCTCAAATAGTGAGTATTGGTATAGAAGAAACCGTGGCTGAGGTTGCCGCCAATCGGCAGATCGGTGTAGATGCCTTCAGCTCGAAAATCGACTTTCGGGAGGTGCGGTATTTTCGAGAAATAGAGGCCGCTGGTCCAGGCGGAGCGGTCCCAATACGCAACCGGAGTCACTTGATCGTCGGTGAAGCCGTCGGCGTAGAACGTCATCCAACCTCGAAACCACCAGGGAAGCCGATAGGTCAGATCAAATCCTGAGCGGCGATCTCCCGGATCGTCGTTGGCACCGGGTAGCCCGTTCCCGAGTGAAAAGATGCTCTGAATCAGTTTGTGCGGCGTAAAGGCGACACCTTCTCCGGCAAAAATCGTCGTTCTAGTAAAGCCAAATTCGAGGTTCGGCGTGGGCTTGAAGCTGAAAGCCTGGCCATTCAGCAAAGGTTGGGGGTGAACATAAGTGGTGAACGATCCCACGATGCCAGTAGAAACTGTATTGATAATGTGGTCCCCGGCCAACTGACCCACAAAAACCTCTACTCGAATGGGGCCGAAGTACTTCAAAACGCTCGGTAGGGTAAAGGGAGAAGTGCGATTGATGCGAAACATGTTGATGGGTTCGGCGTTGTCGCTGAACATCATCGGACCGCTTCGGTCAGGCCCCCACCACTCGCTCTGTTTTCCGAACGTGATTTCCCAATTCTTTATTTGCAGTCCGACGTAGCCCTCGACAAGATCCACTCGGTTCACGGCCGGGGCCGGCGTGCCCGGAGGCACATCGAATGTCGGAAGCAGGTCGACTTGCTGGATTACCCGGCGCGCCTCAAGAGGGAGAGCAGGAAATGACGGCGCGTGCTGGTACTCGACGCGCGCGTAAGCGACCAGCGGCCCGGCCGTTCCCCAGAAGTCGCCCCCGGTAATTTCGTTGTTTCCCTCCGCGTAGGGCCGCCCATAGTCGTTCACGATTGTTTGCGCGAAATGGTAGCTATCCCGAAGAGGCTCCCCCGAAATGTTCGTGTATCGGGTATAGAAGGAATTCACGGCGTAATGGACAGCTCGCCCGTCCTGCGATAACTCGGGCGCAAATTCTTCTTGCAGGGCCTCGATCAGCCGGTCCGCTTCAGGTGAAGCGCCGTGGTCCTCGGCCTCTTGCACGAGGCGCGCGCACTCCCTCCTGGTCCAAGGACGCAATCCCAGGAACGCGTCACTGAAATAACCAAGCCCCGCGAGCCTGTCCAGAGCGGGATACACCCAGCTATCGAGTTCCATATAAGGCGACCCGACATTGTTCGACGGACGACTGGGACCGCTTTCGTGGGACTCCGCGTAAGTCTGCCAGTCGCCTCCGCCAACCGTGGGATCGTGATGGCGGCGATACACCTCCTGGCTGATGAGCCACCCAAGGGCGCTGCCGATCAGTACGTCCGAAGGAAAATGCTGTTTAGCAGTGACACGCGAAGAGCTTATCGCGGCGGCCAAACCGTAGGCGAGCAAGGAAGGAAGCGGGCCGGGATATTCATGACCAATTATGCCGGCGATCGACCAGGCCGCACTCGAATGTTCCGAGGGAAACGAATCACCGCCATGCCAAAACTGTCCCTGATAGTTGTCTTGCAGCGGACGCTCACGTCGCAGGCTGTATTTGAGGGCGTACGTGGTGGCCAGAGCATCCGCCGCAGCTTCACCCGCTAGAAAGCCGGTTTCGCGCATGTGGTCGTTATGTGTGAAATGGCCCCACACATACATGCCGCCCGCCGCCGCGGCAAGCGAGGCAACTCCGTAATTCGCCACGTTGTTGCTTTCCGATATGCGATTCGGCGAGCTAGAGAGGTGCTTACTCACTTCGGTATCGGTCGCAAACATCGCTGCTGCTGCGCCCCCCAGCGGTACGAGCCATTCCGCATCGACCAGCCGCACGTGAAACGGGCCGGTCCAGATGGCCTTTTGGTCGTCAACAAAGTCCTTTACGACATGCTTGCCCAGGCTGGTGTCGGCTCCGTGGGGCTCGGGCCGCAAAGGGGGCGGGCTAGGCTTTTTTGAACCCGCGTCCTGCGGTAAAGTTTCGCCGCTCTGTGAGACGCCGCCCGATTCCGAACTTTCTTGCCTTGGCGTTGCCCTGCATGTCCTATTCCAGCTTGCGAAGACCAAGAACAAACAACAACCCAGCAAAAGACGGGTAATGCCTTGGTACACGGGCCCCCTCTTAATAATGCGTCGCGATAAAGATAGAGCTCACAACTGACGACGCTACCTGGGCCGCGGTGAAGAGAACTTGCCAGTTTGGTCCACCGCCGATGGCCTTCTCCGGCACCACCACGTTGTCGCCTGGCAGCAGCTCCGCGTTGAATGAGTCCCCCAGCAAAAGATTCTGCTTCGCGCCAATCACCGAGCCATCGGCGCGAAGCACAAAAATGGCCCTCCGGTTCGCCAGTTGTGTTGGGCCGCCGGCCTGCTCGAGATACCACTTCGCGCTCTTCCCCGGCCGATAGGAAACCGCGGTGGGGTTGAAAACCTGGCCGCTCACCATCACGTAGCTCGGCTTCTTGGGAACCACCAGAACGTCCCCAGCGCGCACTTCGACGTCCGCCGGACTGTTCTTCCATCGGTCAATGTTGGAGGTGATGCGAACCGAGACACGTCCGACCGGCGGATTGGAAGTCAGTTGTGTCAGCGTCGTTTGATACTGCTGAAGGGTCATTTCCCGCGCCTGTTGCTGTTGCGGCGTAGTACCAGGGGTCAACTCAAGGTCGCTTTGCGCCTGCTTTACTCGCAGGATCATCTCGTTCTGTTGCTGCAACTCTAGCTCCCGAACCTGGTTTCTCTCGAGAACGGCGCCATAGGGATATGCTTGCTCGTTGAATCCTCCCGCGCGTACGAGAACAGAACTGAGTTTTTCTCCCGGCCGGATACCGAACGTGCCTGGATGCTTCACTTCTCCCTTCACTTCGATCGAAGCCCCCAGGTCGTTCCATCCAGGGAGTTCGCGAATGGTGACCACATCGCCGTTGTGCAGCGCAACATTCGATTTCGGATCCCCGGAAAGAGCCGCCGCAATCTGAACCGGTTGCGCAGTGCCCTGCAGGCGATTCTGGTTCTGATATTGGTAGTGCGTAATATCGCCTGTCTGAGTATCCGCGCTGGGCTTTAGGCCTCCGCCCACTCGAATCAAATCGGAGACGGTCATGTTCGTCGTCAGCGGATAACGGCCGGGTTTGTCCACGGCCCCTTCGATGTTCACCGTCGCGGGCAGAACCGCATCCGGATCGCGATGAATCAGCAGGCGATCGCGCGGCTGCAAAATGATATTTTCAGTCGGATTGCCCGAAAGCGCCTGGCCCAGATTCACACTGAAGATTTTCGATTTCCCATCGGGCAGGTAGCGGAACACCTGCACGTCCTCGGTCTCGGCGTCGAACGCAAGCCCGCCTGCCAGATGCACCGCATCGGCGATGTGAACTTCCCCGGGCGTTTGGTAGTTTCCAGGCATGCGGACATCGCCCAGCACCGCCACCGTTGGCGGATTCTCGAAATCGAAGCGGCTGAAAATGCGAACTGTATCCATCGGATGCAATGCCGGCGCCGATGCCGGATTGGCTAGCGCGTCCGCAAGGTCGAAGCTCTGCACGCTGGGATGAAAATCCGGCTGATTCAACCGAATGATCTCCGCGTATTGAGCCGCAGGCTCAGGCAGCAGGTCCTTGTACGATGCGACCACGTCGGTGACCCGCATGTTGTCGCGGTAAGAATAGCGTCCCGGCCGCACCACGTGCCCTTCGAGATACACCGCACTCTCATTCCCATACGAGATCGGGAAAATCCGGATTCGGTCGCCGTCTTGAATCTGGAAGGCCTGCAATTTTGCCGTCACTTGAGTTGCGTTGCCCGCATCGGGAATATCCAGGCTCAGCATCGTCTGCTTTTCGTGCGCCACGAGCCGTTGCACCTCGATGTGCCTTACGGCCGCCGTCGGCAGCAAGCCACCCGCCAGTTCCAGAACGCTCGCCAGGTCCTTCTCATCCTTTAATTCGTAGATCGCCGGCCGCCGCACCATGCCTTCCACAGTCACCTGCGGGCCAATTGGCGGCACCAGGATCGTGTCGCCGTTTTCCAGCCTCTCCATGCCCGAGCGCACGCCGTGCAGCAGCAGATCGTACAGGTCCACGGTCTCCACTATTTGATTGTTTCGGTAATGTCTTACAATTCGAAGCGAGCCCTTCGGCGATGGCCCCCCTGCCACGAACAGCGCGTTCAGAGGAGTGGAAAGCGAATTGATGTCGTAGGCACCGGGATTTGCCACGTCTCCCACTTCGTACACGCGAATCGTGCGCAGCCGGGCCAGCGAGACATCTGCCGATTCGTCCCGGAACTGCGTTCGCACCATCTTCTGCAGGTCTTCTTGCACCTGCGAGAGACTCTTGCCACTCACCAGCAGCGGCCCTACTTCGGGAATGCTCACCCGCCCCTCTTGGTCCACGGTGCGATATAGCTTTCGCGAAACTCCTCCCCAGAGGTCGATCGCCAAGCCATCGCCCGGCCCAACCACGTAATCGGGACCCGCGGGCAGGTCCATGGGAATCAGATTGGGGTCTTGCATGGCGTTCCCGAATACTTCCATTCCAAATCGCTTTGGCTCGGCTGGGCGCGGCGAAGCCTGCAAGTACATGTCATATAGCGAAGGAATATCTTTGTACGGATTGGCGGCACGGAGCAGTTGCGGCGATTGCAGTTCCAGGTTCTGCTGATCCCTGCGGTTCATCAGGGCCTGCATTCGCGCCGCGGAGCGTGCGCTGTAGTTGTATGCATAATTTCCAGCCGAATTCGTCTCGTAAGGATTGACGTCGGTCTGGTCAAGCCCCCCGAGCGTTGACCCGCCGCCCAGCAGGATGCTCGACAAGGAATTCTGCAATCCTGAACTCGAACTCGAATTCGCATTTGCGCCGGCCTCGCCTTGGCCAATCGACGCGCCCGAGGAATCCGTCTCCCCCTCCGAACTGCCTCCCTGCAACTGGCGCATCAGGTTCGGGGATGCCCCTGAAGTCAGCCCTCCTCCCAGCGCCGCCAGGGCATCGATCGAGCTGCCGGTATCAAACTCGTCGCCCGTTTGCATCAGCTGCGCGCGCTCCAGAGGATTGGCGCCCGGGGTTAGAAAGCCTGGCGTGTTCGGGGCTCCTGGGCTTGAGGGTGAAGTCCCTTGGGGTTGCCCCATCTGGAGCTGCTGCTGTTCTCGTAGCAAGTTCTGCGGTGTGGACGTCTGCGAGGGATTCTGCGTGCAATCGGTCTGGACGCCTGCTGCACAAGACCGCGCCTTCTGCAGGGCCTGCGTTACTTGCGCGTGTTCCTGCTGCCGCGCTTCCTCTTCTTCTTGGGTGATCCACTTCACTCGCTGCTCGATCAGCAGCTGCTGCTCCTTCCCCATTTCCGAATTGGGGTTCACTTGCGGAACCAGGTACCCGTATTTCTGCAAGAGAAGCGTCGTTACGGCGCGGAACTGCACGTCATTCTCAAGGCGGTGGAAGATCGCATCGTCTGTGAGATCGGCGTCGGTGACAATCTGGCCATGATCGCTTGCGTCTTTCGCCACCCAGTGCTTCAACTCCACCATCAGGCCTGTGTCTTTCAGCAGAATGGGCTTGATGTCGCCAGCCGAAGCAGCCACTTTGCTCTGATTCTCACGCGCCAGATCGGAACTTTGCACGGTTCGCGTGACTGTGTTCTGCGTTTGTCCAAACAGGGGGGATTCATTGGCGAGGCCCATCCCGACGACCATCGCCCAGCACAGCACCACCGCCAGCGCCCGCTTCGTTTCGGCTCCTAGCTGTCGTCTTGCTTCCATCAGAACCTTTTATCCTCCGGCCAATTGCGCCTTGCCCCGCAACGCGCTCAGAACACTTTCTTCCGACGACTCAATCCGATTCGATTCGATGTTCAATGAAGCCCAGTAACACATCGTGCTCTCGCGATTGGGGGCAATCGCGATGACTCTGAGATGCGGATGTCGCTCCAAAAGGATGCGACACGAGTGCGGCAACCGGTCGGATTCCTCCAGCGAAACGATCACAAAATCGGGACGTGTCTCCGCCACAGCCTGCTCGATCTCGGCATCGTCTTGAATCTGCCCAACAATCTCGATATCGGGCTGATCCGATATTGTTGCCAGGACCAGCTCTCGCATCAGGCGCGGCTTGTTCGCAACCAGCACGCGAATGGCATTCATCATTGCGCCTCCTGTGCACGGCAGTTTGTGGCCAATTGTCAACGTACGGGAAGGCTCAATTAAGGTTGCGGTTCGTGAACGTCAATAGGTACCCAATCGGTCTCAAGGGGCTTCCCCGGTACCAGTACAAAAAATCGCTTTCAAATGAATTTTGCTACACAGGAAGGTTCTGTTCGCGCACCATTTCGACGACCGCTAACCGGTCACTCGCTCCAATTCTTTGGAGAATTCGATGGATATGATTTTTCACAGTCTGTTCCGACAAATGTAGGTGAGAAGCAATTTCCTTGTTGGTATACCCCTGAGCAATCAGTGGAACAAGCTGCTGTTCTCGCCGTGTTAATCCCATCTGCGCCTTGGTTCGCAAGTTAGGCAATGAATTACGCCCGCTGGCCACGTATTTGAACAAAGTCAGGCACAGCCGAGGCGGGCACACCGCCTCTCCCTGCCGCACGGCCCGCACCGCCTCAACAATGTCCAGGGCTGAGGCATTCTGCAACACATACCCGACCGCTCCGGCCCGCACTGCCCTCAGAAAGGTCGTTTCGTCATCCAACATGTCGATCAGCACAAGTTTCAGCCGCGGCACCGATCGCGCCACTTCTTGAACGAAGGGTAGGTCCGAGCGATCCCCATTCATAGGGTCGACCAGCAGCACATCGCAGTCCGACGCTCCAATCTGCTCCAGCGCCTCCGACGTGCACGGAGCCGAACCCACCATGCAGATGTCGTTCTTCGACTTGAGAATACGCGTCAGAGACTCGCGAAATAGTCGATTCCCCGCGAGTAGAAACACGTTGATCTTGCTTTGCAAGCTTGCCGCCTATAGTTCGAGGTTACCGTGCTTTTGCAGCACCCAAGGGATAGGGAGCCTGGACACAAGAGCGTTCAGAAGCCGTCGTGAACGCCATTTAAGGATAAGCAAGGAGTACTATACAGGTCAACAATAGTCAATCCCATTGGCCGGAACCCGTCTGTCATGACTGTGTTACGGCAGTCCTTGCAGTCCTTGCAATCCTTGGCCTCCTCCGCCAGCCTTCCAGGCTTCGTTGCAGAGGAAATAATGTGCTTCCGGCCGGCTCCGCGGATTTCTTCGCCATGTTAGAGGCTGCCTTTCCACGAGAACTCAAGCTCATCTTCCCAGAACCGGTCATCTTGACAATCCACAATTCCTCGTATCAGAATCTCCAAGGCGAATAAAAAGCGAATACGATCTACGCGTCGTTCCCCTCTCGCCCAAGCTCATGGCTGCACATCTCGCGATTTTACGGTCTCAGGTCGCTTCGGCTCTTGCCGGACGCGTCTCCACGCCCTTTTCCTATCGTGATCGCAAGACTATGGATGTCGTTTCCGTGGGCATCCCGGAAATTGATGCGCTGGCGGGCGGCTTCCCGCGCGGCGGCCTTACCGAAATTTGCGGTCCTCCCTGCTCCGGGCGCACCAGCCTGCTGCTTTCCGCCCTCGCGGAAAGAACGGCCCACGAAGAAGCCTGCGCCCTGGTGGATGGTCGCGATGCCTTCGACCCCTTTTCCGCCCAGGCTGCCGGGGTGGCACTCGATCAATTGCTTTGGGTCCGCTGCCGCAATATCGACCAGGCTTTCCGCGCCACCGATCTGCTGATTCAAGCTGGCGGATTTGGCCTGATTGCGCTCGATTTGAGCGATATTCCCGCGGAAACAGTGCGTTATGTTCCGCTCAATACCTGGTTCCGGTTTCGCCGCGCGGTGGAAGATACCTCGACCATTCTGGTAGTTCTTGAACAAGAGCCAAACGCCAAGACGTGCGCTTCGCTGGTCCTGCAACTGGGAACGGAATCTGCAATCTGGTCGGCATCGGCCCCTGCCTCGCAATCGATAAACACGCTTCCGGATTCGCCGTCGTCGCATCCGCCGGCGTGCCTGCCCACCTACTTGTTAGACCGCTGCGAAGTGCACGCAGAAGTTCTTCGCTCGCGTTTTCAGGCAAGCGAATCTCGCTTCAATCTAGGCGAGGTCGGAACCTCCGCGGAAAATTTCATCGTTTCCGGCCGCGCAGAGATCCCTCTCAATCGATTTTTCAAAACCAGTTCCACTTGGAGCTATACCAGCGGGCCTCCGGCCGCGCGAACACAAAAATGATTGCAGAGCAGATCACGGCACAAATTCGTCAGCAGGTTAAAGAGCGGGTCGAAGCCGCAAACTTTTTACGAGCACAGGTATCGCATTCCAATTTTTATGGCATTTGCTTCCATTCACGTTCCGGCATTCCCGATTCAAGCGGTGGTTCGCTCCGAACCGTCGCTTCGCAATCGGGCCATTGCGCTTGTCGATGGCGCCTCTCCCATCTGGAATGTGATTGCCGCGAACGACCTGGCTCTGCGGGCTGGCATACAGCTTGGCATGACGAAATCGCAAGCCGCGCAATTCTGCGACATCGAAATCCGCCACCGTTCCCCCGCTCAGGAGAAATCCGCGCACGCCGCCTTGCTCGACCTTGGCTGGTCGATCTCCCCGCGCCTCGAAGACACTTCGCCCGATACGATTCTGCTCGACATTGCCGGCCTCGCTTCCTTGTTCGGCTCCGCCGAAAGCATCGCTCGTGAGCTTGTCGACCGCGCCTCGCTTCTAGGTTTCTCCGCAAACGTTGCCATCGCCCCCAATATCGAAGCGGCTCTGCTTGCCTCGCGAGGTTTCCGCGGAATCAGCCTGATTCCTCCCGGCGAAGAATCGCAGCGCCTGGCGCCCTTACCGGTTCATGTGCTTCCCGCAGCGCCGGAAACACTTGAAATTCTCGACCGTTGGGGCGTTCGTACCTGCGCCGATCTTGCCGCGCTGCCTCTGCTCGATCTATCCGAGCGCCTGGGGCAGCAAGGCGTTCGCCTGCACGAACTCGCTCGCGGCGCAAGCGTGCGCTCGCTTGTGCTCGCGCAAACCAGCCTTTTTTTCGAAGAGGAAATGACGCTCGATGATTCCGTCGAAGAGCTCGAGCCGCTCTCGTTCATTCTCGGCCGCTTGCTGGACCAGCTCTGCGCGCGTTTGCAGGCACGCTCGCTCGCCGCTCACTCGATTCATGTGCGCTTCGAGCTCGAGCCCGTCTTCGAAAATGGCATCCAGCGCCTTCCCGATGCGAAACGCCAGGCTGCCGCAGAAAAGCCCGCCGCAAAAACATACGAAAAATCCATGAGTCTTCCCGTTCCCATGCGGGATTCCAAAATGCTCCTGAAATTGCTTCGCCTGCATCTGCAATCCGCCCCGCCCGCCGCGCCCATTCTTAAAGTTATTCTGAGCGCCGACCCAGCGCGCCCGCGTTCTGCGCAAGCCGGACTGTTTGTTCCCGTTTCTCCCGATCCGGAAAAATTGGAGCTCACCGTTGCTCGCCTCGCTCATCTCGTCGGCGAATCGAATATCGGCTCGCCCGAATTGGTCGATACGCATCGTCCCGGCGAATTCCGCATCGCTCGGTTTCGTCCGCCGCAACCTTCCTCTCAAGAGGCGCCCACACCGCGCCCGAAAAAATCGAAAAAAGCCGCCGCGTCTGCTTCTGCTGAAGCCACAGCTTCATCTGTCACCGAAACCACCCAAGAAGCCACAAGCCAAGCCCCCTCTCGCCGCACGTTCACCGCCTTTCGCGCCTTCCGCCCCGCTCCTTCCGCGAAAGTCGATCTTCGCAACGATCGCCCGGTGCGCGTCGCCTTCAACGGCCTTTGCGCCATGGTCGTGGCCGCTTCCGGCCCCTGGCGCACTTCTGGCGACTGGTGGCGCGAAGACACCTGGCAGCACGACGAATGGGACCTCGAACTCCGCTTCGCATCCGCGTCGCGCTCCGGCAATCGCGCGCACACGGCTCACCAAATCAAATCCGCGCAAGGCCCGCGGCACGGAGTCTATTGCCTCTATTTCGATTCCCTTCGCAAGGGCTGGTTCGTCCGGGGAATTTACGACTGACCATTACACCGATCACGCACACTGACCATGTACATCGAACTTCACGCCCGTTCCGCGTTCAGTTTTCTCGAAGGCGCTTCCGTGCCCGAAGAACTCGCCGGCCTTTGCGCCGGGCACGGCATCGCCGCCATGGCCCTTCTCGACCGCGACGGCGTCTATGGCTCGCCGCGATTCCACCTCGCCGCACAAAAACTTCCCTTGCGCGCGCATATCGGCGCTGAAGTTACCTCGCCGCAAGGCTGGCGCTATCCGCTGCTCGTCGAATCGCGCGCCGGATACCAGAACCTTTGCCGCTTGATCACCCGCATGAAATTGCGTGCAAAAAAAGGCGAGGGCCACATCTCGCCGGAAGAAGCCGCCAAATACTCGCCCGGCCTCATCTGCCTCACCGGCGGAGACGAAGGCCCGCTCGCGCATGCCCTCGCGCAAGGTGGAGTCGAAGCAGCCACCAGTTCCGTCCAGCAGCTCTGCGAAATATTTGGCCGCGAACATGTCTACGTTGAATTGCAGCGCCACTTTTGCCGCGAAGAAGAAGCTCGCAACCACGTGGCGATTCGGATCGCCCGCAAGCTGCATCTTCCTTTGCTCGCCACCAACGGCGTTTGCTGCGCGCAGCCTCCTCAGCGTGAAATGCTCGACGTGTTCACCTGCATTCGCCACCACTGCACGCTCGCCACTGCGGGCAAACTGCTCTCCCGCAATTCCGAGCGCCACTTGAAATCCCCGGAAGAGATGACACGCCTTTTTTCCGATCTTCCCGAAGCCATCGCCAACACCGAACTTTTATCCTCGCGTCTCAAATTCGCTCTCAGCGATCTCGGCTACCAGTTCCCCACATATCCCACTCCCGATGGCCAGTCGCAGATGCAATTCCTTCGTGAGCGCACGTGCAACGGCATGCTCTGGCGCTACGGCTCCCGGAACGAACGCGCCCGCGCGCAAATCGAACGCGAGCTCGCCATGATCGAGCGCCTCGACCTCGCCGGCTATTTCCTCATCGTTTGGGACATCGTCCGCTTCTGCCGCGAGAAAAATATTCTCGTGCAGGGGCGCGGCTCGGCTGCCAATAGCGCCGTCTGCTACGCGCTCGGCATCACCGCCGTCGATCCCGTTGGCATGGACCTCCTCTTCGAGCGCTTCCTCTCCGAAGAGCGCGGCGAATGGCCCGATATCGATATCGACCTGCCCAGCGGCGATCAGCGCGAGCGCGCCATTCAATACGTCTACCAGCGCTATGGCCAGCTTGGCGCGGCCATGACGGCTAACGTCATCACCTATCGCGGCCGTTCCGCCGCACGCGAAATTGGCAAAGCGCTTTCCTTCGATCCCGAAACTCTGAATCGCCTCACCAGCCTCGTGGGCGCCTGGGAATATAAAGATTCCAACGACACTCTTGCGCGCCAGTTCCGCGACGCCGGCCTCGATTTCCAGCACCTGCAAATCCGCAAATTTTTCGATCTTTGCCTTCTGGCTCAGGATCTCCCGCGTCATCTCGGCCAGCACTCCGGCGGCATGGTGGTTTGCCAGGGGCAGCTCGATTCCGTCGTTCCCCTCGAGCCCGCCTCTATGCCCGGCCGCGTGGTCGTCCAGTGGGACAAGGAAGATTGCGCTGACATGGGCATTGTCAAAGTCGATCTGCTTGGCCTGGGCATGATGGCCGTGCTCGAAGAGTCGCTGAAAATTATTCGCGACGACTACGGCGAGGAAATCGACCTCGGCCGCCTTCCCGCCGGCGACCCGCTCGTTTACGAAACGCTGCAAAAGGCCGACACGGTCGGCATGTTTCAAATCGAGAGCCGCGCCCAGATGGCTTTTCTTCCGCGTATGCGCCCCGCCTGCTTTTACGACATTGTGGTGCAGGTCGGCATCATTCGCCCCGGCCCCATCGTCGGCAAAATGGTTCATCCTTATCTCAAGCGCCGCCAGGGACGCGAAGCGCCCGATAGCCTCCATCCATCCCTCGAGCCCGTTCTCGCGCGCACCCTCGGTGTACCGCTATTTCAGGAGCAGCTTCTCCGCATCGCCATGATTGCCGCTGGATTCACCGGCGGCGAAGCCGAAGAGCTGCGCCGCGCCTTCGGTTTCAAGCGTTCCGAAGCGCGCATGAAGGATGTCGAGAAAAAGTTACGCGCCGGAATGATCAAGCAGGGTATCGAACCCGATGTGCAGGAAAAAATCGTGCAGTCGATTGTCTCGTTTGCGCTGTACGGATTTCCGGAATCCCATGCCGCCAGTTTCGCGCTGATCGCCTATTCCAGCGCCTATTTGAAATGTCACTACCTGCCCGCATTCACCGCGGCCATCCTAAACAACCAGCCCATGGGCTTCTACAGCCCGGCCACTCTAGTGAAAGACGCGCAGCGCCACGGCCTGAAAGTCAAACCTATCGATATCTCCATCTCCGCTTGCCACTGCACCCTCGAACCCCTCGCCCCTTCGCGCCCCGCGAACGGTTGTCATCCTGAACGAGTCCGCGGCAACGCGGACGGTGTGAGGGATCTGCTTTTGCCTTCCGACTCTTCTTCCCTCCAGCCTCCCGCCTTCCGCCTCCAATCTCTGCCTCTCGCCACTTGCCACTCGCCACTCGCTACTTCTTTCTCCCTCCGCCTCGGCCTCAACTACGCAAAAGGCCTGCGCGCCGAAATCGCCGCCGAAATCGTTCAACAGCGCGCTCTCACACCTTTCACCTCCATCGATGATCTGAAGCGCCGCATCCCCGACATGCAAAAATCCGAGCTGACCGCACTCGCCGAAATCGGCGCTCTCAATTCCATTGCCGGCAAGCGCAGACATCAAGGGCATCGCCGCAGCGCTCTCTGGCAGGTCGAGCGCGCCGCCCGCCCCGCCGGTCCCCTCCTCGAATCTCTTGCCGAAGAAACGCCGCCACAAGCGCTCGCGATCCAAGAAACCCAACCCGATCATGCCCGTGAATTCCAATCGTCGGGTGCCGCATGCTTCGTTTCTCAGAAGCGTGCGGGTTTTCCAAGCCTCCAATCTCCCGCGTCCACCCTCCGTCTTCTAGGGAACCCAAGCTTCAGCTCCGAAATTATGCCCGGCACTTTAACTGGAGCTTCAGCCCCTGAGGAAAAGCCCGCTACATCTCAAGCCGTTCCCTCTTCCCTCACCGACTCCCCGCTTTCTCCAATGACTCCCGAAGAACGCCTCGTCGCCGATTTTCGTGGCACCGGACTTACCGTCGGCCTTCACGCCATGGCTTATCATCGCGCCGCACTCAAGCGCCAAGGCGTCCGCTCCGCAATCGAGCTTCGCAATCTCCCCGACGAATCCCGCGTCCGCATCGCCGGCGCCGTGATTGCCCGTCAGCGCCCGGGAACCGCCAAGGGCTTCGTCTTCCTCAGCATTGAAGACGAAACCGGCATCGCGAACGCCATCATTACTCCCCAGCTTTTCACGGCCAATCGCGTCGCCGTCGTCCACCAGCGCTTCCTGCTCATCGACGGCATCCTGCAAAATCAAGACAACGTGATCTCCGTGAAAGCTCTCCGCATCGAGCCTCTCACTCTCACGCGCGCCGCCGCTCCTTCCCACGATTTTCACTAGCCCGCCGTGGGCCACTCCTCAAAACCGATGGTGTATACTCCGCCTCGCCGGAGCGGTCGCAAAGCTCCCGCCTCATCTCGGGTGAACACCCGATTTCGATTATCGAACGAGGTCCTCGCCGTGAAAAAAATCCTTCCGTTATTGGCACCGCTTCTCTTCGCGGCCTGCTTCACCGCGCTCTCAGGCTGCGCAGCGCAACAGCAAAACACGAGCGTCGCTTCCACCGCCGCCCTCGAAGCGGAAATCGCCAAACTCAAGAGCGACGTGGACGACCTCAAGCCCGGACTCGGCGAAATCATGGGCGTGATCCAGCAGCATCACGCCAAGATGTATTACGCCGCCACCAAAGACAATTGGCCGCTCGCCGATTACGAGCTCGGCGAAATCCAGGAAAGCCTCGACGACGCCGTGAAGTTCAACCCCACCTTCAAGGGCGCGCCCGTTGCCGATCTTGTTCCTTCGCTCACCAAGGCCAGCCTCGCGCAGGTTCACGACGCCATCGCGAAAAAAGATAAGAAAGCGTTTCTCTCCGCCTACAATTCCCTTTCCAGCTCTTGCTCGAACTGCCATAAGGCGGCTAATCATCCTTTTATCCAGATTCAAACGCCCACGGACGCCCAGTTCAGCGATCAGAAATTTACGCCATAACGCAGCTATAATTCCGACGCCGCTTCCGGCGCCGCATCAATCGTGGAGGGATCGAACATGCTCAGCAGTCTCCAGCAGACCAGCGCCCCCGCCGCCACGTGGATTGTCCGCTGGCTCGTCGGCCTCGTCTTTTTACTCGAAGGCATCAAGAAATTTCTTTTCGTCGCGGCGTGGGGAGCCGGACGCTTCGCGCGCATCGGCATTCCTCACCCGCAATTTTTCGGGCCATTTGTGGGCTGCGTGGAAATCGTTTGCGGCTTCCTATTGCTGATCGGCCTCTTCACTCGCTTTGCTTCGATCGCTCTGCTCATCGATATTTCCGTCGCGATCCTTTCCACCAAAGTTCCTATCCTCATGAAGCAGGGCTGGTGGCCAGCCGAAGCCGAAGCGCGCACAGACTACTCCATGTTCATGGGCTTGCTCTTCCTGCTCATCGTAGGCGCCGGCGTTTGGTCCCTCGACGCGCGCGCGCGCGGCATTCGCAAACGTTCCAGTGCCTGAGAATCCTGCTGCCGCTTCCGCCGAACCGAGCACGCCGCCCGCGCCGGGCGAACCTGCCGTCGCGAAAGGCTCGCTTGGCGAGCTAGCCGCATTCTTTTTGCGTCTCGGACTTACCGCTTTCGGCGGCCCTGCCGCGCACATCGCCATCATGGAGGACGAGCTGGTTCGTCGTCGCCGCTGGCTCACCCGCGAAAAATTTCTCGACCTTCTCGGTGCAAGCAACCTGATCCCCGGCCCCAGCTCGAGCGAGCTCGCCATCCACATTGGCTACCAGCGCGCGGGATTCGCGGGACTTCTCGCCGCCGGCGCGTGCTTCATCTTTCCCGCGTTCGTGATGGTCTCCGCGTTTGCCTGGGCCTACGTTCGCTTCGGCCAACTGCCTGCAATTTCCGCGCTGCTCTACGGCGTAAAGCCCGTCGTGATCGCCGTCATTTTGCAAGCGCTCTGGGGATTGAGTCGCACCGCCGTCAAATCAAAGCTCCTCGCCGCCCTTGGCGTCGCGGCAGCGGCACTCGCCTTTTACGGTTTGCATCCGCTTCTGCTGCTTTTGCTCGCTGGCCTCGCGATGGCGCTCACCAAAATCGACTTCCATCGCGCCGGCATCACGATTTTTTCCCCGCCAGCCGCAAGCCTGCACCGCCTTCTACAAACCCCGCGCTTCCTCGCGGCACTCGCAGCAGCTTCTCCAATCGCAGCCGTCACCACTTCGGTCGCTCTCGGCTCGCTCTTTCTCGTCTTTCTGAAAATCGGCTCCGTCGTGTTCGGCAGCGGCTACGTTCTCTTGGCGTTTCTACGAACCGACCTCGTCCTCCATCGCCACTGGCTCACCGATTCACAGCTTCTGGACGCCGTCGCCGTCGGCCAGGTCACTCCCGGTCCCGTCTTCACCACGGCTACCTTTATCGGCTATCTCCTCGCGCGGATGCCCGGCGCAGCCGTCGCGACCGTCGGTATTTTTCTTCCGGCATTTATCCTCGTCGCCATCAGCGGCCCGGTCGTTTTTCAGATTCGCCGCTCCAAAGCCGCCGGCGCCTTCCTCGATGGCGTCAACGTCGCCTCGCTTGCGCTCATGCTCGCTGTTTCCTGGCAGCTCGCCCGCGCCTCCATCGTCGACATTAAAACCGCCGCCCTCGCCCTTGTCTCTCTCGTGCTTCTGCTTCGCTTTCGCGTCAACTCCGCCTGGCTCGTCCTCGCCGGCGCCGTCCTCGGCATTCTCAGCCACGGTGTCCCGCACTAGCCCCGCCGCATTTGTTCGCACTTTCATCATTTCTGGGGGCCGCAACATTCGTGAGCGCATCAATCAGCGTACGGTGTCATCCTGAACGAGTCCGCGGCACGCGGGCGGGGTGAGGGATCTGCTTTTGCCTT
>Ga0206870_1034_pt1 | contig 37481 bp, 42 predicted proteins | sample Alteio_BWOrgCont_36_FD_152620 | JGI IMG/M metagenome (GOLD analysis project Ga0206870, IMG submission 152620) | Enriched cells from forest soil in Barre Woods Harvard Forest LTER site, Petersham, Massachusetts, United States -... | ecosystem: Environmental > Terrestrial > Soil > Temperate forest >... | reverse complement strand
CTCGGCGAGCGGCACCACCTGTGTAAGCAATGGCGAGACGTCGATCGATCCGGCGGCGAGGTAATCCACCGCCCAAGCGAACTCCTCGCGAAAGCGGAAGGTCCCGCGAAGAGTGATCTCCTTGGCGACGAGGAGGTTCACCGGGAACGTGAGGTCGCCACCAGCGACACCGATCTGCACGATGGTCGCTCCAGGCCGCGCGACGTGGAGCGCTGACGCCAGGGCGGCGCCGCTTCCCGATGCCTCGAAGATCCTATGGAAATAACCCTTGTCGCGACCGTAGCGGGTGAACGCCTCATTGTCGGACGCAGCGTTGATCGCGGCGTCGGCGCCGAGCTTCCTCGCTATCGCGAGTGGCGCATCGACGATATCGGTCGCGACGATCTCTCTCGCTCCAGCCCTGCGGGCAACCAGGATCGCCAAGGCACCAATCGGCCCGCAACCCGTAATCAACACCCGCTGTCCCAGCAGAGAGCCGGCCTGGCGCGCCGCATGCAGGCACACGGAGAGCGGCTCGGCGAAGGCGGCTATCTCAAAGGACATGCCGGGCGGCAGCGGCACGGCTTGCTCGTCGGTGCAGACCAGCACCTCGCGAAAGCCGCCCTGCACATGGGGCAGGCGCATGGCGCTGCCGTAGAAGCGCATGTCGACGCAATGATTGAGCTTGCCTTCGAGGCAGAAGGCACAATGACCGCATGCGAGGCTCGGATTGACGGCGACCCGGTCTCCCTGACGAACCCGCGTCACCTGCGCTCCGACTTCGGCTACCTCGCCGGAAATCTCGTGCCCGAGGATCATCGGCTCCTTAAGGCGAACGGTGCCGAAGCCGCCATGCAGGTAATAATGCAGGTCGGATCCGCAGATTCCGCCCGCGCGGACGCGGATTTTCACGTCATGAGGGCCAACCTCTTCTATCCCCGTCTCCTCGACACGCAGGTCTCGGGGAGCATGGATGATCACTGCCTTCATCTTCACTGCTCCTCCAGCCTAGCTCACCGACCGGGATGCTAAGCGACGCGCGGACAGCGCGGAAGCGAAACTTCGTTGTGAACATATCGGCTCGGTTGTAAGCTCGCTCAACACGCGGCCGAACAGCACGCAAATCGAGATCGCCAGGAGGAAGTCCAGTGAAGATCACCGCGATCGAGACCCTGCGGACGGCCGAGTTCGCCAACGTCATTTGGGTGCGTGTGCATACCGACAGCGAGCTCATCGGGCTCGGCGAGAGCTTCTACGGCGCAGGCGCCATCGAGGCGCATATCCACGACACGCTTTGCGGGCGCCTGCTGGGCCGCGATCCGCTTCGCATCGAGGCGCTGCATCGCGAGATGCTCAACCTGCCGATGGCGCAGTCATGCACCGGCGTCGAATATCGCGCGGCGTCCGCTGTCGATATCGCCCTATGGGACCTCTTCGGCAAGGTCTGCGGCAAGCCGGTGCACCAAATGCTCGGCGGCTTGTGCCGCGACCGGCAGCGCATCTACAATACGTGTGCCGGCTACGGCTATGTTCGCTCAAAAGATATCAAACCCGTCTCCAATTGGAATCGCGGCGCTGCGGGCGGCCCCTATGAGGATCTCGACGGTTTCATGAACCGCGCGGATGCGGTGGCCGAGAGCCTGCTCGAATCCGGCATCACCGCCATGAAGATTTGGCCCTTCGACCCAGCCGCGATCGAGAATGAGGGCATGTTCATCACGCCCACTCAGCTGAAAGCGGCGTTGGAGCCGTTCGAGAAAATTCGGCGGGCAGTCGGAGACAAGATGGAAGTCATGGTGGAGTTCCATTCGCTGTGGAATCTGCCAATGGCCAAGAAGCTCGCCAAATATCTCGAGCCCTATGCGCCAACCTGGTTCGAGGATCCGATCCGCATGAATTCACCCCAGGCGCTCGCCGAATATGCGGGCTCGACGGATGTCTGGGTCTGCGCGAGTGAAACACTTGGATCCAAATACGCCTACAAGGAAATGCTCGACCGGGACGCTACTCACGTGGTCATGGCTGATTTGTGCTGGACGGGCGGCCTTACGGAAGGGCGCAAGATCGCCTCTCTGGCCGACACCTATCACAGGCCCTTCGCACCGCATGACTGCATCGGCCCGGTGGGTTTCATCGCCAGCATCCACACCTCGTTCAGCCAACCCAATACGCTGATTCAAGAGAGCGTGCGGGCGTTCTACAGCGGGTGGTACAAAGAGCTCGTCACGGTCATGCCGACCATCAAGGACGGGTACGTCCTGCCGCTCGATGGACCAGGCCTCGGGGTGGAATTGTTACCGGCAGTGTTCGAGCGCTCCGACTTAACCGTTCGCCGTTCAGAGGTTTGAAATATTTCATGCTGCAGAGCGTGTTATGACCACAAACACGCAATGCCTTCCGTAGCGGATCGCAAACTACAAAACGTGACACATGTGGGCTTTGCCGCTCGACGGTCGCCCATTCAGCGCAAACATTGATTCTGTACCAGACGTATGCTCACGAAGATCGGGTGCCATTCCCGTCACCCGCTCCAACCGAAATACGGCGTCGGACTTGTGTCTCTCGGCGAATTGTATAAACATATGACCGATCATTCGACAATCGGGCCGCGTTTTTGGGGATGCTCGGCGTCAAGGAGGTCGCGGTGATTACAGATATCGCGATCATCCACTTCTCCTTTTTCCGGGGCGGAACGGCCGCGGGCGGGACGGCAAGAACCTTCTGATGGAAAGGCCGGAAAACGTTGCGTCGCTCGGATGTCAACGGTGCATCCGGAGTATTCAAACGTAACAGCGATCTCTCGAGACCATTTTTGCAGGGGGCGGACGCGCGCCTGATCCGATTTAATCGCTCGCGTGGCGAATATTCACTCCAATGAAGGTAGCCCCATGTTTGGACGTTCGGCGACCACTGAAGAAACTCCCGCCCCAACATTGTCGCCGCATTTGGCTCTTGCCGCATTCGGAGCACTTTCGACCTCCTTGCTTCGTTTCGGATCTGCTCCCGCCCTTAGGCTTCGGCAGTGATAGAGGTTCATTCTTGCGATGATGCTCTCACCGGAGAACGCAGAACTCTTTGGAGTTCGCAATGCGCAGTCATACGAATAATATCCAGGGAAAGACGTTCGTCGGCTGTTAAGCCCCAGCCCAGGGACCGACGACCTTGCCGTCGCGGTCCAGGACGAGAATAATACCGAAAGCAAGATCGCGCATTTCTCTGGATCTTCGTCGACCGGCGGGGGACGAATTTCTCCCGCCTGCAGAATTGTTACACGTGAGAAATCTCGTTGGTCACTGGGTCGGTATTCGGACTCCGGGACGCCCAGCGACCAGAGAATTCCTCCGCCCACGTTGGTCACCTCAACGTCCCGTGAATTTGGCAGGTCGTTTCTCAACGAGGCGTCAGAAATACCCGTCGGCGCGTGGCTCTCGACCAATGTCGTTATCGTGGTGCGCCGACGGCGCTGTGGAGGTCTGGTCTGTGCTTTAAGCTTTCCACCATCGCCACCGAGGCGCGAACCATCGACTTAGCGAGGATATCCGCGGCGGTCTCATCCAGAGACGGATCGAAGGCGCTGTAGTCCAACCCAATAATCTTGAAGCGGCGAGCAACAGCTGAGAGAGCTAGGTGCAGCTGCTCGACCGTCAGCCCGCCGCACACCATGTAGTTACTTGCTCGAAGTGCACTCGGGTCGAGCACGTCGACATCGACATGAATGTAAACTGAGCTGCAGCGTTCGGCGAGATGTTCAAGAGCCAAAGTCAGTGTGTTCTCAAGCCCTTGTTCGCGAATTGCCCTTCGATCGACAACATTTTCCAGAACTTGAGAGCGCTTGTCCCGACCGACGTGGTCCTCATGTAGTCCGATCGACAGGATCCGCTCCATGGGGATCGCTCGGAAGCCGGGAATCCTCTGGCAATAGGTCGACCAGCATCGGCCCGCGACCATAGCGACAGCCATCGCTTCCACGAGGCCCGAAGCGGAGGTTTCGGGAGTGTTGGCGTCATGGTGGGCGTCGAACCAGATCATGCCGATGTCGGTCTCAACTCCCAGGCCAGCAACCATCCCGAGCGCCGCAGAGCAACCACCTGTCGCAGCAAGCGGAATTCGACCAGCTTCGCGCGCTCTGTGCACTTCTTGTGCGAGACGGGAGTTTTGAACCAGCATGCGGCTGAGTTGATCGCCAGCGAAGAGCCCCGCAACATTGAAGGAGCTGTATCCCATTGTCCCTTCCGGCCGAGGGTCGTCGGCGTCGTCGATCATAACTATCTCGACATTGACAAAGCGCTCGGCAAGACTGGACTTTAGAAGACCATTCGAAAGCAGGGCGCCAGGTCCGAGCGCCATGTGGTTTTGAGGAGAAGGTTGGCGAGTTCCGAAGATGTAGGGCAAACCGATAAGTGAAATCGCTTCGCTGTGCTTTTCATCGCGCGCCCGCAGTGACAAAGGTTTCTCCGGACTCGGCTCTCTCATTCCGTCCCCACCTAGGTCGCCGTTTCTCGCTCAGCATGGGTTCTGAGCTTGTTGGGTGCATCCGTGCTCCCGAGGATAGCGCCCATGACTTGCTCGCGAACAGCGACGAACTCTCCGGTGGATTTGACCGTCCGCAGGGAACTCATGCCGCGGTTGTCGGCCAGCACAGACCTGCAAAAATCGACAGTACGATCCATAATGATGCGGCCAGGGCGCGGCGTCAGTACTATCACCCGCGTGCCGCACGCAATAGCCTCTTCGACATCGTGCGTGACAAAGATGATCGTTTTGCCGGTGAGAGACCAGATGCGCAGAAGTTCGAGCTGCATCGTTTCGCGAGTCAGCGCATCGAGCGCTCCGAATGGTTCGTCCATCAGCAAGACTTGCGAATCGTTGGCCAGGGCGCGCGCCACAGCGACCCGCTGCTGCATCCCGCCGGAAAGTTCATAGGGGTAGCGTCGAGCAAATTCTGATAGGCCGACTAGCTCGAGGTAGTGATCGACCACCTTGTGCCGCTCCGACGCGCTTATGCCCCTAGCGCGAGGCCCTATCTCGACATTTCCGTACACCGTCATCCACGGCATCAGCGTTGGATGCTGCATCACGACCGCCCTGTCTGAGCCAGGCCCTTTGATGCGCGCGCCCTGAAGAAGGATTTCTCCCTTACTGGGCTGGAGAAAGCCCGCGATCAGATGGAGAAGAGTGGTCTTACCGCAACCGGATGGGCCGACCAAGCAAACAAACTCTCCTTCATCGATCGTCAGATCGACCCTTCGCAGCGCATTAGTGATCTGGCGACCTGATCGGTACCAGACACCTATCCGCCTCGCTTCCAGAAAGAACATCATGATCACCCCCTCAGGTCCTCCCGGCCCAGGGAACTAGCTTACGTTCGATCACTACCACGCCGTGATCAAGCGCGAGTGCGATCAACCCGATCACGATAATTCCTGAGAAAACGATTGCCGTTCGCACGTAGTTGCTCGCAGTAAGGATAAGCCATCCAAGGCCCGATTCCGCGGCGATCAGCTCGGCGGCGACGAGAGAACCGAAGGTTGCGCCCAACGCCAACCGCATGCTCGTGAAAATCGCCGGCAGGCAAGCTGGAAAAACGACGAAGCGGAATAATTGCGTCCCGTTCAGCCCCAACGACGATGTGGCAAGGAGCAGGTCGCGATTAATGGAGCGAACACCAACGGCGCTGCCCACCACGATAATGGGCAAGCCGGTAAGGAATAGAAGGATGACCTTCGAGGTGTCACCGATACCAAACCATACGATGAGCAGCGTGTAGTAGCCAAGCGGCGGAAGCGGGCGCAGGAACTGGATGAAGGGATCGAGAGCGCTTTCGACGAGGCGGCTTGTTCCGATCCACAGGCCGAGCGGAACCCCGACCGCGACTGCCATGATGAAGCCCATGCCGACCCGCAAGAGGCTAATCTCGATGTCCTCAAGCAATGTCACGCCCTGGAACCCTTCGGTCGCGACTCTCAAGCCCGCGCGCGCCACCTCTGTTATCGACGGAAGGAGAGCGGGGGGCAGGATTCCAGCGGCCGTCAGACCCTCCCAGACACAGAGCCCGACTGCCACCGACGCTAGGCTGACGATCCAGTTTCTGCGACCCGCATAATGCTGCAGCATGCGAGCTTCAGTCCCCGGATCGTCTTCGAATTCGATCGGAACTACTGAAAATTCCGTGGACATTCGTCAACCTCTATCGATCAACCCTTCTCGCGATTTCATCGCGGTCACCGAGGAAACGTTCGCCATTCGCCTGAACCTGGCATCGGATAAACTTTGCAAATTAGGGCGCCACAGCGGCCTTAAGCGGTTCGATCGAAACCGCGGCTTTGTAAATGTTTGGAGATAGGGCCTCCGGGATCAAGTTCTCGGACGCCAGCAATTTCGCGACCTGATAAAGTTGTTCACCCAAACCACCTAGGTATTCGGGGCCGAACTGTTCCTGCGCCACAGGGAATATGTCTCCAGCGAACGTAGCCTTTATGTCGTCGGTCGAAACGCCATAAGCCTTCGAGGCGATCTCCTCGGCTTTGGCAGGGTCGGTCTTGATGAGATCATTAGCCCGAATGTTGGCTTTCATCCAAGCATCGACTATCTCCGGATGCTCTTTCAGCATGCTGGTTTTGACGAAGCCAACGTCTCCCGCTAGGTACCCACGCGACAGCAGGTCCTTGTTAAAGGCGATGATCTTGCCGTTCTGCTTCGCGAGTTGGCCCAGCACCGGCTCCCAGATATAGGCGGCATCGATGTCGCCTCTGTCCCAGGCGGCCAGGATGGCTTGCGGGGCAAGATTGATTAGCCGAGCCTCCTGCGGTTTAAGGCCTGCTGCATCTAGAGTGCCGTGGAGCATGAAGTCCGAGGTTGAACCGAAGGGCGTCGCAATCTTTTGGCCTTTGAGATCCGCAACGTTGTGGATCGGCGAGGAGCTTCGTACGACAAGCCCTTCGCCCGTCATGCCGACCGCGTACCACCAAACCGCCGTATATTTGGCGCCCTGTGTGACCGCGATTGTGAATGGCGCATTGCCAATCAGCCCCATATCAACTGCGCCTGACGCCATGCCCCGGTAAACATCCGCACCGGAGTTGAAATCCTTGTAGACGACCGGCGTTCCGTTCACCTCCTTGAACCAGCCTTCTCGCTTGACAATGCCTTGGCTGGAGGCGTCTCCAGGTTGATAGGCGACTACGATCTGAGAAATTTTATCCGCCTGCGCCATTGCAGGATGAACCATGAATAACGCGCTCGCGCCCAGAAGCAGAAATTTGAACTTAGCCATGCTTTCACCTCTCAGGAAGCTTCACGTGTTGACCTACGTAACGTTGTCAACGGAGCCAAAAGGAGTGAACCTTGCTCAGTTGACTTTAAATGAAAGCTCAGATCGGCGCGGCCGTTGCGATGTCGATCGGCGGTCTCTTGCCAAGCGCCTGTAGTGCGATGATCTCTCTCAAAGCCATATCGCGCCTGACGCCGTAGCCAATACGCACCCATGCAATCGGCAGCCTGGTTTCGCCCAAAATTTACCCGCCACTGGACTTGGCCTCGGGCGCGCTATCGGCCGCGTCGCGTCAACCACCCAGCACGGGGCTAAATGTCCAGAAGAAGATCTGGGCACGGCGCCCGCCGACATGTTAGGACCAGTGTGACGCTAATCATTAGGCCAGATTTCGATCATCTCGCGCTTGTCCGCCGCGAAAATCTTATAGTCGAATTGATATTGGCTAGGTGTCACATGAATCTGACCGTAAGGCGTTTACACGTTATCAAGTCGACGCAGTGAGAACGCGAAGGCGTTGCAAGCGGTCTTCCGCTGGAAAAGGTCGCTGTGGCGCTGGTTCTGCAAAATCCATTCTGCGGCAGGTATGTTGCCGATCTGTCGGACATGATTGCCGCTAGCGAGGACATCGGACGCTGGATGGCGAAGGTTGCAGTTTAACACTGCGATCCTGCATCGATCCAAAGCTACGGCAAAGGCGGCATCGTCCGCCTCGCTGGCGAGCAGGAGACTCCACGTCGATCGCCATGCCCGACACACCGCTTCCAGACGAGATCGCACTGATCTTCTGTATGGCAAATCGCGGCAGGCTGAACGCACGAGTTGGCGGCCTTGCGCACGAGGAAATCGTCGGGCGCTAGGTTTTGCCAGCTACAATAAGTAGAGCGGAAAGGGCGTAGAGACGATGACCGAGGACACATCCGTGTATCGCCGCCAGGGGTTCGGACAAACGCTCGGCTTCGGTACCGCATCCGCGCTTCTGGTCATTGACTTCACCAACGGCTTCGCCGACCCCGGCGTGCTGGGCGGAGGGAACATCCCGGCCGCAATCAGAAATACGGTCATGCTGCTTGCGGCGGCTCGGTCCGCACACATCCCGATTGCCTATACGCGCCACGCCTATGCTGAAGACGGAAGCAATTTCGGTCTGTTCAACGTCAAGTTGCCGACCAACAATCTGCTCAGGATCGGGAGCCGGAGCGTCGAGATTGTTTCCGATCTGGCGCCAGTTGCCGGAGAATTGGTGCTAGACAAGCAATATCCCTCGGCATTTGTTGGGACCATATTGGCCAGCTGGTTTTCGGCGCGTCGGATCGACACTGTCATGATCTCCGGATGTACCACGAGCGGCTGCGTGCGCGCCTCCGCTGTAGACTTCCAGACGGCGAGGCCGGTGACGACCTGGGAAATACCGGAGAAGATGACGACCATATAGAGCAGCTTCTGCACCGCGTTGTAGACGGTGATGTCCTCGTGCGCGATCTTGAAGTGCAGTGTATCGACGATGGTCTGCACGATCTCGGCCGGCCGGATCGGCAGCAGCTTCTCGCGCAATCGTCCAGTCGCGAAGCCGTAGACCAGGTAGATGAGCCCGTTGATAGTAAGAAACCACATGCCGGCGAAATGCCAGTTGAGGCTCCAGGCCGCCCACTCACCCAGCCGCCAGAACTGGCTGAAATGGACGCCGCGGATGATCACGTCGCGTGGAGGCGGCTGAGATAGGGATGACGCGAACGGCATCAGGCTGCATCGTCACCATCGTGACAGTCGCATCAGAATAGTCCGTCCCAGTATCGTCACAATCGAGCAGCCGATCGTGTACCAGACTGCGATGTAGAGAGGATCATCCGAAGGGCAGGCGAAGACAAAGACGAAGGCCCCCCAGGCGGCGGACGAGAGGCCGGCGGCGAGCGCGGTTCCGGCTCGGTCGGTCGGTGCGCCGCGCCGTATCAGCACGCCCAGGGCGAAGGCTGGAGGAATCGATGGCACCACCATCTTCCAGACGCATTGTAGGCCTTGCGTCCAGTCGAGACGACGAACCAGGTCCGCAAGTCCATTGCCTGCCGCGTCGATCAGCCAGCCGCTGGCGAGGATCGCGAGAATGCAGACGAGAATCAAACGCAGGCCTCGACGGGGCGACCGGACCGGGTCGGCCGACAGGATCGCGACACCCGCCCCGAGGACGGCGATGAACCCCATGCTGGTGAGTTTCCACCAGAAGGAGGGCGCTTCCATCGCCATCGGCATATCCGGGCGCATGAAGCCCATGCCGAGGAACGCCGCGACCTCGACAACAGCAAGGAGGAGCAGAAGCAGCGCTTCCCGCACAATACTGCGCCGCCGAACTGGATGAAGATCCTGGCTGAGACGATCGACCAGGGACTCAGTCCGCATCACCGGTTGTCCTCACGATGTTGGCGAGACGCTTGAGGCCGCGGTGGATATTCACCTTGACGAGCGAGACCGACTGACCTGTCGCCCTCGAAGCCTCCTCGACACTGCAGCCTTCGAGTTTCACCAGCCGGATTGCCTCGGCCTGCGGGGGCTTCAGTTCGGCCAGCAGTTGTTGGAACGTCGAGCCAGCGATGACGGTATCCCCATGATCGGGCACCCCGATGTTCTCATTCAAGGACTCGGCTGCATCCGCCTTGAGCGACCGCAGCCGGTCGATCCATTTGTAACGCGCAATTGCGGCGAGCCACGGTCCGAAGGGACGCGTCGGGTCGTAGGTATGACGCTTCTCGTGGATTGCCAGCAGAACATCCTGAACCGCATCCTCGGTCATGGAAGACGGTAGGCGCCGAGCGTAGTACCGGCGCAGCCAGAGGACCAATTCGGCGAGAAGAGTTCTATACGCATTCGCGTCTCCCACCAGCGCGGCAGCCATCATCAGATCCCAATTTTGGCCGGATGCATCGCCGGCCTTGGCGCTCACAGTCGGGGCCATATCGGATCAGTCCGGTAGGGAAGCAGGCGCCGAACCTGACGCATGCTCATCCCGATGGCTCCGACCATTATGTTCGGCACTGCCCTGCATCCGGTTACACACGTGGACGATACATCGCCGGATCAGACGAGTGCGGGGCATAAGGTGCCCCGTGCCAAGAGGCTATTGCCTCAGAGTTTGGATATTCCGGCATGTCCCCCAGGGCTCTGTTCCTATGTGATGGCGATACAAATCCAATCCGCACCTTCGATCGAGGAGGAATTCGAGATGCTGGCTGCAGGTAGGACCGCGCAGTTGTTCATTTTAGAACATACAGACTAAAATGGTCAAGGTCGCAACCAGAGATCGGACAGAGATCGTCCCCCGGAATGGCGCGCCCTGCGGCAATCGTTCAAACGTCCATCGTATTGCCGGTGATGAGGCGTGTGCCGCGCCGGTATGTCAGGTAGGCCCAGAGCCAGTTCATCACCACGGCGACACGATTCCGGCCGCCGGCCAGAAGCAACACGTGAGCAAAGCCCCAAAGCCACCAGGCGGGCGCGCCCCACAGCCGGAAGCTGCGTAGTTCCACGACCGCGGCGAGCCGTCCGATCGTCGCGAGATTGCCGTAATGGCGGTACCGGAAAGCGTCCGGCACCCCATGTCCCTTGATCGCCGCGCGGATCATGGTTGCGGCGTACCGCCCCTGCTGCTTTGCGGCGGGTGCGAGTCCTGGGACCCCGCCACCGGCCCACCCATTCGAGGCGGCTGTGTCGCCGACTGCGAAGACGCCTGGGCAGCCGGGCACGGCGAGATTGTCATCGACGAAGATACGGCCAGATTTGTCCCCGTCCTGACTGAGCCACTTCGCTGCCGGTGACGCCGCCACCCCGGCCGCCCAGAACGTCGTCCGGGCGGCGATGCGGCCACCGTCGATATCGACACCCTGTCGGTCAATGTGGGTGACCTTGGCGTTCGTACGGACCTCGACACCGAGCTCCCGCAGCGACCGTTCGGCATGGGTCGACAGGACTGTGGAGAAGGCAGGCAGCACGCGTGGTGCTGACTGGACCAGGATGACCCGCGTCGTGGCCGGGTCGATCGCTCGGTACTCCTGGTCGAGACCGGTACGGGCGAGCTCCGCCAACGCGCCGGCCAGCTCGACCCCGGTGGGTCCGCCTCCGACAACCACAAAGGTAAGCCATGCTTCACGTTTGGCTGGGTTTTCCTCGCTCTCCGCCTGTTCGAACGCGAGCAGCATGCGGCTGCGCATCGCCGTTGCATCCTCGATGCTCTTAAGCCCCGGAGCGTGAGCGGCCCATTCGTCTCGCCCGAAATAACTGTGTTGGGCACCGGTCGCGACAATGAGGTAGTCGAACGGGATGCGCTCCTCGGGCAGAAGGACCTCACGCGCCGCGCTGTCGACACCAATCACCTCGCCGAGACGCACGGCCACGTTTCGCTGGTCTCGGAGGATGCTGCGGATGGGGATCGCGATATCGGCCGGCGACAGTGCCGCGGTTGCCACCTGGTATAGAAGCGGCTGGAACAGGTAATGATTGCGGCGGTCGATGAGGGTGATCCGGCAGGCAGTCGCCCGGAGCGCACGCACGGCCGCGATGCCGCCGAAGCCGCCGCCCACAACGACGACATGCGGGACGGCCTCGGCTGCATGGTCGCGCATCCGCAGCCCGGTGCTGGCCCATCGGGCAGCCAGGCCATCGAGCGAAAGCCACCCCGCTCCCTTCGCCGCAAGCAACAGCAGCAGCAGCGTGACTTCGAACCGGTCGGGTGCCACGCCGGAGAGGACGATTGGGGGCGCCAGTGCACATAGCAGCACCGCCACGGGCCGCGTCGCCACGCCGAGCAGGAGCGACCAGCACAGAAGGAGCATCGACCAGGGTGCGGTCACCAGCTCGCTGGTGAGGGGCACCGGCCACATGGCAAAGCCGGTCCCGCCGGCGATCACCAGCGCGAGATAGAGGCGCGTCCCAACTGGGAGCACGAAATCGCCGAGAGCGTCGCTCCAGGCGTAAAGCCGGCTGATAGTCCTCACAGCCCAGACCGGCACCCGCGCGAGCCCGCCTCGCAGCAGAAAGTCGAGAGACAGGGGGCCAGCGCCGCCTATCAGCAGCCAGATGAGGAGGACCGCCTGAGGCCCGGCCAGATGCGTCCCGGCGAGGCTTTGCCCCACGCCAAGGACCAGAAGCAAGGCCACCGGGCGGGTCACCAGGCCCGTCGCAAGGAGGAGTGGGGCGATGCTCCGTATTAACGTCGCTCCCACCGAGGGTGCCTCCGCGAATCCCTCGGCGCGCATCATCATCATGATCTGGTGGACGAATATCGCCTGGCCGAGCCAGATCCGCGCTGCCAGCAGAAGAAACGCGTGGGCAAAGTTCCCCGCGATCACAACGTTCCGCCCGATCGCTACCCAGTCCTCGAATCCTGCCGAAACACGCTCTAGGAATGAGGCACAGACCCCGAGGGCCGCTTTCCTAGCGGCCCCCAAGACCTCGGGGTGGTCGGGGCTGGATCGATCGCCGTTCATGCTGTTCATCTAGGAGGTAAGAGCGATTGCGCGAGCGACCGGCCCATCATAGGGCAAGCCGGGAATCAGATGTTTGGCCAAAAGGTTGTCAATGCCGAAGCTGCGGCCAGCCTGCGCTACGGCGAACATGCCATGGGTGCAGATGATGCCGACATAGGTCCACGGCCACTCGGTCGGGTCGTTGTACAGCCCGATCAGCAAGTTGAGGATGAACAGCACACCCACCACACCGGCCAGCCGTACCATAAAGCCAAGCATCAGCGATATGGCGAGAGCGGTCTCCAGCAGGAAGACCAGCGGCTGCACCAAAGCGATATGATCCAGGAACACCTGCATGATCGCCGAATGCGCGTGGAACGAGCTGTATTTCACCGTATTCTCCAGCCAGAACTTGAAGCCCTGATACCGGCAGCGGCAGCTTCCACAGCGAACCCAGGTACCACATGCCGGCGCTGACGACGCGCATGGCGTAAATGCTGACATGCGTGCCCGTGTGCTGCGTCGCGTCCATCCGCCAGTTCGTATAGGCAATAGCGAGGCTCCCTATCAGCAGCACCCAGTAGAGCGCGACCTCGAACCAGCGGAACTCGCCCAAGCTGAGCTGGTCCGAGAGGTTGCCCCTCAGGACCTGGAAGAATGTGTGGATCGGATTGTCGGGCATGGCGGAAACCTCATGGGCTCGTGGGTGCGATGTCCGTTATTCGGGAATTTTCGAGAGCCGGTTACCCGCAGGATGTTCGCGATTTTATTTTGTCCTTGTGGTGCAGATTCACCGTTGCCGCGAAGATGGGTGTAACCAACGCCGTCTCCTTCCCGAACGAAGACAGCAAGAAGAGGCGGTCGGGATCGCAGTCCGCCTCTGCCATGCCGTCATATATTCAGGAGCATGACATGCGTTTTTGGCTGGCCGCCGCGATTGGAGCCCTGGTGCCGACCCTCGCGGCCGCTCAACCGGCCACGCGGCCGGTCGTGGGGGAACTGTTTACCTCGGAAGGCTGCTCATCCTGTCCGCCCGCGGACGCCAAAGTCGCCGAGCTGGCGCGGACACGGCCGGACCTGCTGCTGTTGACCTTCCACGTGACTTACTGGAACAACCTCGGTTGGCACGATCCCTATTCGTTTGACGCCGCAACCCAGCGGCAACGCCGCTATGTCGCACTCGGCGCGAGCCCCGAGGTCTACACGCCGGCGTTGATCGTGGACGGCAAGCTCGACGTGGTGGGTTCGGATCCGGTGGCGGTTGACCACACCCTGCGACAGGCGGCGCTGCGTCAGGAGACTGCCGCACCGATTGACCTCCAGCGAGGGCCGACGGGATTGACCATCTCGGTCGGCGCAGCCACCGGCAATAGGACACTGCTCCTTATCGGCTACGATCGCCTGCACCAGACCCCTGTCGTTCGCGGGGAGAACGGAGGACGGACGCTTGAGGAAGCAAATATGGTCCGTTCGATGTCGGTTCTCAACGCGTGGTCTGGCAAGCCGGTTCGCCTGCAGGTGCCCTACCCGGTCGGACAGGACGTCGCTATCCTCCTGCAGCGGGATGACGGGCATATCGTGGGTGCCGCCGTGGCCCGGGGGCCCTCCGGTTCGTCGTGATCCACGCAACCCGGCCGACATTCCCCTGCCGTTTGGGCGCTCACGCATCCGCTACCCATTCCTCGACGATCCAATTAGCTACTTCTTTCCCGGGACCATCTGACCATGCGCATGGATGATCGAAGCCTCCGCGTTCTGCCACCCATCCTGCGTGATAAACACTACAGCACACCCTCGGCCTTCACACCGGAGAGCCTGTTGCGGGAGGCCCGTCGTCAAAAGGACGTGCCGGACACGCCGGTTCCCGATATCTGCATCCTCGACCCGGACGGTGACATCGTGCGCCACCTGCGCGCCGAGGACCGTGCGCGGCCCGTCGCAACCTGGGCCTGTTATCACAGTACGATGGACCGCTTTGATGACGGCGGCCGGGAATACGGGATCGTCGGCTGCGCCGTCGGAGCGCCGTACGCCGTGCTGGTGGCCGAGCAACTGTTCGCCTCCGGCTGCCGTCTGCTTCTCAGCATCACCTCGTCAGGCCAGGTTACCACGTTGGGTCCGCCGCCCTACTTCATCCTGATCGAACGGGCGCTCCGCGACGAAGGCACCAGCTATCATTATTTGCCCGCCGGATCCGAATACGCCGAGGCCGACCCCGCGCTGCTATCCGTCGTCGAGGGTGCGCTGGCCACGATCGGCGATCCGGTGGAGCGTGGTGCGACCTGGACGACTGATGCGCCCTACCGGGAGACGCCGGAGGCAATCGCCGCGGCGCGGGCCGAGGGCATTCTGGCTGTCGAAATGGAGGCGGCCGCCCTCTATGCATTCGCCGAGGCACGCCGCAAGCCGGTGCTCTGCTTCGCGCATGTTACCAATCAGATGGGTCAAGTCGGGGACTTCGAGAAGGGGGAGGCCAATGGCGCGACGGCGTCGCTCGCGCTGGTCCGTGCCGTCGCGGAGGCTTACCTGGGTATGCAGACTTGCCCTTCCCCCATTCAACTCGCGCCCGTCGGGTCAGCAATCGAACCAAGTATGACTCAATGACCGAGAAAGGCAGTCCGTTCTGCCATGTGCACGTGAAAGTCGTGACGTCACCATCCACTTTGAGGAGGATCCAAACCACGAAGAAATTGGCCATGCTGGCGGCCCTTGTCCTGACAACAGGTGTCGGTGCGTACCGTGTCGCGCACGCCGCGACCGTCCAGCCGTATCAGCAGCCCGCCTTCGAAGCGGCACAGAAGAGCGGCGACCCGATCCTTATCTTCGTTGAGGCGTCTTGGTGCCCGACCTGCGCGAAAGAGCGGCCGATTCTCCAGCAGCTCTACACCACGCCGGAATTTGCGCATCTCCAAGTCTTCGACGTCGATTTCAATACCAGCAAACCGCTTCTGCGACAATTGGGCGTGCAGACGCAGAGCACCTTGATCATTTATCACGGTACCAAGGAAACCGGCCGCATGACAGGTGCCACCGACTCGGCCGTGATCAAGCGATTGCTCGAAACCTCCGCAAGCTGAGTCGTGCCGATCGCGAGCATTGGCGCGGGGTTGTTAGCAGGCATTCTGTCCACGCTCTCGCCCTGCGTCTTTCCTCTCCTTCCACTCGTCATAGGCGCCGCGACGTCGACGCATCGATCGGGCGCCTATTGGCTCGCGGGAGGCGTTGCGACGTCGTTCAGGGCTGCCGGTCTTTTTGTCGCAACGATCGGTTTTGTAATCGATCTCGACGGCGATCTGTTCCGGACGATCTCCGCGGTTCTTCTGATGCTGCTGGGTCTTGTGCTTCTCAGCGCGACGATCCAGGCTGGCCTCGGCGTCGCGGCTGGCGGTTTCAGCGGCGCCGGGGACCGTATTATCCGTCGCTTGTCGCTGAAGAAGCCTTCGTGGATCAACGAGCAATACACGATACACCACGCGGAGCGAGGTCGAGCAGTTGGCCTCGAGGCAGGAGGGCCTTAACCGCCCTTCCGCTACGCGAGCCGGGAATTCCGCCTTGAAGTCAGCAAGCTGTTGATCCAACCCCATAGAGGTATACTCCCTGGTTGCTTGGCGACCCGAACTACCGGCCCAGGAGGCTTGAAACCCTGCCCTGGGGTCGTGTTTTAGTATGTATGCTCTATAATGATCGACGCCGTAGGAGATGGCAAGATGCCTACGGCGAGTGGAGTGGATGGCAGGATGGCAAGACCGAGGGAATTCGACGAAGAGGCTGTGTTGGATGCAGCGGTCCAATGTTTTTGGGCACGCGGCTATGAGTCAACCTCCGTCAAGGATCTGATGGAGGGGACCGGGCTTACCGCCGCAAGCCTGTACAATGCCTATGGTGACAAGCGCGCGATGTTTCGGACGGCCCTCGATCGCTACATAGAAAACAGCATTGGTGTGCGCATCCGGCGCAGCGAGGCGCTGCCACCCCGCGACGCCATACGGTCATTTTTTGACGACATCTTGCGCCGTTCGCTCAACGACCGCGAGCGCAAGGGCTGCATGGTCGTGAACTCTGCCTTGGAAATGGCGCCACACGACCCGGAGTTTCGGGAGACGATTGCCGAGACGCTCGAGCGGATCGAATCATTCTTCCTGGCTTGCGTGGAAAAGGGTCAGGCCGATGGGACGATCAAGTCTTCCCGACCAGCGGTCGGCCTGGCGCAGCATTTGCTCGCCGTGCTGATGGGTGTCCGCGTCCTGGCCCGTGTACGTCCCGAGCGCGCGCTCCTCAACGGTGCGATCGGCACGGCACTCAGCTTTCTCGACGGTCCATAGCATACACGACAGGTTACGGACGCCCATTGGCACAGCCGGCTGGCGGAGGATGATGCCAATACGCCTCCGTCCGGGCTATCGAACCGAGCCTGATCCGCCATCTTCGAGATAGCGCGCTCCGACGCTGCATTGAAAATCGCGAACGCTGTAACCCCGTCGCGCTTTCCTCCGAAGAAGCTCATCGAGACCTCTTCCGAGGTGTGACGATGACCAAGCGACGCGAATTACTCGGGATGACAGTCCTTGCCGGTGCTGGACTATTGGGCCTGTGGCCCCGGCATCGAGCTGCGAAGGCGGCTCAGTCCGCCGTCTTTCCGGTGATGCACTCCGAAGCCGACTGGCGTTCCCTGCTCGGCCCCGCAGCCTACAACGTGCTGCGGCGGGAAAGTACGGAGACCCCGTTCTCCAGCAAGCTCGACTTCGAGACACGGGCCGGCACCTACGCCTGTGCCGGATGCGACCTGCCGGTCTTTTCATCGGCAACGAAGTACGACAGCCACACCGGTTGGCCGAGCTTCTGGCAGCCGCTGGCGTATGCGGTCGCGGAGAGGGATGATACAAGTTTCGGGATGGCCCGTACCGAGATTCACTGCGTCCGTTGCGGTGGACATCTTGGTCATGTGTTCCGCGATGGCCCGCCGCCCACCGGTCTTCGCTATTGCATGAACGGTGTGGCGATGACCTTCAAAACAGCCTGAAAATTAGACTAGAGCGAGATGCGATGTGGAATGCCAGGACTTTGTTGCCCGTGTCGGCCGTTTCGGCGGCGGCTCTTATCGGGTCTAATTGCTGGGTCCCACCGGCGGCACTGTCGCCCAGGGCGCCGATCTCGACCGAATGCTGCCCGTTCCGCTGGTGGACGAGACGCCGCAGGGGACGGGCATGGAGACGCTCACCGTCGCCGGCGGGTGCTTCTGGGGTGTCAAGGGCGTGTTCCAGCATGTCCGCGGCGTAGTCAATGCCGTTTCCGGCTACGACGGCGGCGCCGCCAGTACGGCGCAGTACGAGGTGGTGAGCGGCGGCGCCATGGGGCATGCTGAATCGGTGCGGATCACCTATAACCCGCACGTCGTCTCCTATGGCCATTTGCCGCAGATATTCTTTTCGGTCACGACGGACCCGACACAACTTAACCAGCAGTATCCGGACCAGGGGACACAGTACCGGTCGGAGATTTTCGTGGCGAATCCCGAGCAGGCCCGGATCGCCAAGGCGTATATTGCCCAACTCGACCAGGCGAAGATGTTTCCGAAGGCGATCGTCACGAAAGTCGATGAGGTACCCGGTTCTATCCGGCCGAGGCCTATCACCAGAACTACCTGACCCTGCACCCCGACAGCCCGTATATCGCAAGGTTCGATCTGCCGAAGATCGTGGCCTTGCAAAAGGTCTTTCCCGCTGCCTTCCGGCCGGATCCCGCGCCGGTGGCTAAGCGGAGTTCCAAAGGCTATCCGTCTCCGCTGAGACCTGGAGCCTGCGACGCAGCCCCCTGCTCGCGTGATCGAGACCTTGTGTCCACGGGTGGCTGAAGGTGGGGGCGGGCGTGGCGCGCTCCTCTCGCTTCTCGTGCCCCTCGAGCGGCTCGAGGTCGCTCGGCTGCGTCCACGACGACCTGGATCTGGACTAATTCAGGACAGCGGTCCGCGAATTCGAACCGAATGGTCCCCTAGCAGATCGATTTCAGCCAATTAGAGACGCTTCTCGGTCAGATTTGCCGGTCTCGCCACTTCACTCTTTATCAATTTTACCATGCGACTGTATTTGCTGGGAATGTTCGCGGGGCGAGCCGCGTTGGGAAAACTTGTGTGGTTATGTTCTCGAAATTCCGCTCGTCGATCTCCAGAAAATTTGCCGTAGCGCTTCTCGTGCCCCTGACGATCGGGCTGGCGCTCATTGTGGCCACGGTTGCGCGGTTCGTGGCGAAAAGCACTGAGCAGGCCGCGATCATCCAAGCGCAAGATGCGGCGCATGCGATCAGCGACAGGCTCCGTGTCGGATTTGAAGAATCCATGGTGGCAACCCGCACGCTGCGCGATACGGTCCAGGCTCTTCGCGAGGTCGATCAAATTTCGCGGACCGCGATGACCACCTTGATGCGCAAAACATTGGAAGATAATCCAGAGATCTACGGCATTTGGGCCAGTTGGGAGTCTGAGGCGCTGGACGGCCGTGACAAAGATTGGGTCAACACGCCCTACGGCGACGCGACCGGCCGCTACGCCAAATACGTCGTGCGGCATGGCGATGCGATCGCAATTGAGCCGCTCGAAGGATATGAGGGTCCGGATCCACTCGCATACTATGCGCTCCCAAAGCAAAATCGAACTGAATCGGTTGTCGAACCCTATGGTTACTTTACAGATGGACATTGGCTGCTGCTGACGACGTTTTCCGAACCTCTCATCATCGATGGAAGGTTTGTCGGCGCCCTCGGTTCTGATATCGCGCTCGATCAGGTGCAGAAGATCGTCTCGGAAAGCCATCCGCTCGGGACGGGCCGCGTCTCTCTGATATCCGACAGGGGAGCATGGCTATCCGAAGCCCGAACGGACGAGAATGGCCGGCAAGCCGACGTGGTCGATCCTTCGCTGTCCAAGGCCGCGGAGCGAGCGGCATCCGGCACACTTTCGATCCAACGCGTCCAAAGCTTAGTTCCGGGCGAAGGCGAGATCGTACGGGTTTTCGTTCCGCTAGTTGTCGGACGCAGCAACACCGCCTGGACCGTCGTCGTGACCTTGCCAGTGTCCTCGCTTTTTGGGCAAGCACGCAAACTGCTTGTGATCATCGCCGGCGCCGGGGTGTTGCTCGTGCTTTCGGTGTGCGCGATTGTGGTTTGGACCACCAATCGCCTCATCGGGCGTCGTCTGAAGCTCGTGACTGACCGCCTGAAACAGACGGAAGGCGAGGACTTTATCGGTGAGGAGGAGCGCCGTCTGCTGTCACACGGCGACGAGATTGGTCTTGTGGCATCCGCAGTGCATACATTCAGGGCATCCTCGGTTCGTTCTCGCGAGCTTTTGGAACAGCGCGAAACGGCGCTCCGCATTCGCTCGGAACAGCTCCTAGAGGCGCAAAGCCTCGGCCGAATCGGCGATTGGAGCTACGCATTCGGGAGCAAGTCCATTTGGTGGTCGCCGCACATCTACGAGCTTTTAAATTATGATCCCGAGGCATTCGATCCGACCCGACAGGCTGTCCTGTCCCTTTGTGTGGGAGACGGCGCCCGGCGGATTCTCGAAGCTCAAGCGGAGGTTATGCGTTCCGGGGTCGTCCGAAGCGTCGATATTCAGCTCAGGCGCGGCGACGCCACGGTTGGCGACTTTGCGATCACGAACAAGTCGATGGTCGACTCCGCTGGCAGGTTCGTCGGGGTTTCAGGAACGATCCAGGATATTACCGAGCGCAAGAGCTCGGAAAAAGCGCTGGAAAGGCTCGCCTATTACGATCCGCTAACGGGTCTCGCCAATCGCGCCCTGTTTCATCGAGACCTCGACGAGGCCTTCGGCAAATGCCTTCGGACCCGCACGCAGGCGGCGTTGCTTGTTCTCGATCTCGATCACTTCAAGGAGGTGAACGACTCGCTCGGTCACGCGGCCGGCGACCAGGTTCTCGGGGAAGTTGGCCGGATGATCTCGCGCGTCTTACCCCGCAACCATTTGCTCTCGCGGCTCGGAGGCGATGAATTCGCAATCATCATGCCCGAGGTCAACGAAGAAGCCGTACTGCGAGCCGCGACCGAAATCGGTGCGATATTCGATCGACCGCTGCTTATCGACCACAGTGAGGTCAGCATCGGCACGAGTATCGGGATCGTACTGGTGCCTAGAGACGGGTCTAATTTGGCCGACCTGCAACGCCATGCGGACATGGCGCTCTATCGCGCGAAAGAAGATGGCAGAGGGCGGTTTCGCTTTTTTGATCCGAAAATGAGCGATGTGGTCCTACATAAGATCGCGTTGGCGCGAGACCTTCGCAAGACCATTCAGGACGGCGGTCAGCTTGCCGTCCATTATCAGCCTCAGGTGAATCTATCGGGCAACCGCGTGGTCGGATATGAGGCCTTGATGCGTTGGAACCATCCAGTGCTCGGCAATGTCCCGCCTGGCGAGTTCATACCCATCGCCGAAAGCTCGCAGCTAATCTGCGATCTTGGTGCCTGGATCCTGCGTGAGGCGGCGGCTCAGGGTAAGCGGTGGTTAGATGCCGGCGAGGCCGCTCGCGAGATCGCTGTGAACGTCTCGGCCGCACAGATCTGGCAGACCGATTTTGCCGCGGACGTTTCGCGAATCCTGAGCGAGACCGGGTTGCCGCCTCGTCTTCTGTGTTTGGAGCTGACGGAAAGCCTCCTGATCAACCAGGGGAGTGAGCGCGTCAAAGCCGTCATGACTGAGTTGAAGCGCCTTGGCGTGACACTCGCCCTCGACGATTTCGGGACGGATTATTCTTCACTGGGCTATTTGACCCAGCTACCTTTCGACAAGCTCAAAATAGACCGCATTTTCGTGAACAGCATTTTAGTCTCCGAGCGTGCGCGCAAGTTGCTCGAAGGCGTCATCGCCCTTGGCCGAGGTCTTGGCATGACCATCGTGGTCGAGGGCGCCGAGACGCCCGAGGAGGTCGAGATCATCCGCGATTTCCACGTCGATATCGTGCAAGGTTACGCCTTCGCCCGTCCAACGGTCGCTGAACAGGCCCTGGCATTCGCGCGCGGCCTGGAGATCGCTGGGCCTGCTGTCGAAGTGACAGTTTTATCTGGCTCGGCCGTTTCGGTGGATCAGCCCGTTTCCGACGCTGCATGACGAGCGGTTTCGAAAACTAGCCCATGCTGGCCGAACCAACCCAGCCCTTCACCGTCGAGCAGATCATAGCCCGCGCGAGCCTCATCATTGTAGCCAGGGCAGCCTTCGACGCAGCCGCCAAGCAGCTTCCCAAGGCCCGGCTCACTCTGCGCCAGGGCATCAGGGTGATCTCCGAGAAGAGGCCGAGTTGAGCCCTCTTCGTCGCCGCATGATCGATGACATGACCGTCCGCAGGTATGAAGCACGGCGACGAGTCCGACCTCGGCGCCGAGATGCTTCGGATCGGTCGCGATGGTGCGCAGCGTATCGTATCCGCCCGGCCAGCATCGCCTTGTGATGTTGAACCGGCCCGATCCAGCGGTCTCAGATTCCGCAACAATTTCCGGAGACGGAATGTACATTCTTGCCCCGGATCATAGTTCGCTCACAAACCGCCAGATGTCGCCGCCGCCACGCTTACCTTCCAAGAACCAAGGCCTCAACATGTTCCGCTTGTGCCATCTTACTTCCTTGTTCCTTCACCTTCACGTTCCCACCGCACCACGCGGCCGCGGCACGCATCGTGGTTCCTCGGGCAACAGGCTGCGGCCGATAGTGAAAGACTATTTCGAGTGCTCACGGCGCCATGCGCCGGGACCCCTTCCCAGCGCACGTCCGAATACGCGCGTGAAATGGCTTTGATCCGCGAAGCCACACATGTAGGCGATCTCCGCGAGTGGTACCTGCAAGTTTTCGACAAGGTTCTGTGCGGTCTCGACTCGAAGCGCCACCAGCCATTGCCACGGCGAGATCCCGGTGGAGTCCTTGAAGGCACGCGAGAAGTAGCTGACGGACAGTCGGGATGCTTCGGCGACACGAAGAAGCGAAATCTTCTTGTCCAGATGTGCCCGCAACATCTCTTTCGCCCGGCGCAATTGCCCGGGCGCCAGGCCGGGGCCGTGCGCTGCCCGTGCTGGTCGATGTTCGTGGGCGGCGCGCGACATGCGCCAGGGTGTGCATGGTCCACCCTTCGGTGAAAAGCGGCAACACCCTGTCTGGCTGTGCAAGTTCGCCCGCGAGCGAATCGAAGGCCTGACCCTATACGTTGTTGCAGACGCCGATCAGCGGCACGGTCAACGCCTGCTTTGCCGCGGGTGGCAGGAATGACGGCTTGATAAAGACACCCGCGCAGTCATAGGAGGAATCCGCGGTCATTTCGCCTTCCCTGTCCGTTCCTTCGGGGAAGAACCAAAACCCCGCCCTGCCCGGCTTGACGCGTTTTTCACCACTGTCGTCAGCGATGACACGGATATCACCAGTGCGGTTGCGCCCCAGCACAATAGACAGCTCCGATGGCACAACATTCCATTTGATGGTTGCCGGCGTTCTGCACTGGAGGAACTCGATGCGCACACTCTCGGTTTGCGCGGTGCGAATCTCCACCGATTCGCTATCGGTCCGTGTCGTGAGGCTACCCTGTATCATTCTGTTCTCCACCCGACCCGAAGTGAGCGGTACCGAACCTTCCGGCCACCGCTTCCCGGGTCTACTTTCGAGGAAATCAGCTCCGTGGTTACAGCCAGCGGGACGGCAAATGTCGTGAGGGCGCGATGTTTTTCGAGCTGGCGCACCGGCTGGTCGTAACCGGTTCTCGAAATTTCCCGAACACCGGCCATCACTCTCATGAACCCGGCGAGGCAATCATCATGCACGCTGGGTCTACAGCCGTAAGCGATGTGGTGAGCACACCTTTCGGGATGTGGCGTGAGATGGGAAGCTGACGATCCCTGAGTCTGGTTCGAGGATCGGCTTGTGTCTAGGCTTGACCTTACGCTTGATCCGGAGCGCTTTGTGCGCCGGGTCGAGTTGATCAATGGAATAGGGGGCCGGCGTCGTTGGTCGACGGATGACAAGGCGCGGATAGTCGAGGAGACGCTTGCTCCGGGCGCTGTCGTGTCGGAGGTCGCCCGTCGTTATGGGTTGTCGCCACAGCAAGTGTTTGGTTGGCGGCGACAGGCGCGGCACCCTTTGGTGATGAACTCGGAGGAGGAAGCGGCGGGGCCCTCGTTCGTGCCTGCTTTGGTGGAAACGTCGGCCGCGGCTCCAGTCTCCGGGGATCGAGTGGGCAAGCCTCCCCGCCGGCCGGGCCGCTCATCCGGGATGATTGAGCTGGAACTCGACGGCGTAACGGTTCGGGTCGGCCGTGGGGCCGAGGCGAAGACGATAGCCGCCGTGATCCGCGCGCTGAAGTCGTCCGCATGATCGGGCCGACTGGTGCGGTACGCGTGATGGTGGCGACGAAACCGGTCGACTTCCGCAAAGGGGCCGAAGGTTTGGCTGCGCTGGTGCGCGAGGAGATGAAGGCCGATCCGTTCTCTGGGGCGATCTATGTGTTCCGCGCGAAAAGGACGGATCGGGTGAAGCTGGTCTTTTGGGATGGGACGGGCGTTTGCCTGTTCGCCAAACGGCTCGAGGATGGGGAGTTCCGCTGGCCGAGAGTCCAGGATGGTGTGATGCGTCTGTCGGCCGCCCAGCTCTCGGCGCTCCTGGAGGGGCTCGATTGGCGGCGAGTGCACGAGCCGCGGGAGACCATCGTTCCCTTGCAGCCGAGCTGAGCTGCGACACAGTGAATCAGGTACAATCTTCGGCTCGCAGAGCATCGCGGGCCATGCTTTATTTTGGTCATGACGGTCATGGCCGACGCGCTTCCCGACGATCCCGGCACGCTCAAGGCGATGGTGCTGGCGGAACGGGCGCGTGCCGAGCGGCTCGAGCAGATCATCAAGGAGCTGCAGCGTCATCGCTTCGGCCGTCGCGCCGAGACGCTGCCTGAAGACCAGTTGCTTCTCGGCCTCGAGGAGGCCGACCAGGCCACAGCCGCGGGCGAGGCCGCGGCAGAGCACGAGGCGCCTGTCAGGCGCGCCAAGAAAGCAGCGTCGCGCCGCGCCAACCGGGGATCGCTTCCTTCCCATCTGCCGCGTATCGAGATGTTCGTCGATGTCGAGAGCCATGCCTGCCCGTGCTGCAGCGGCGCCTTGCATCGGATCGGTGAAGATCGGGCCGAGCGGCTCGACATCATCCCCGCCCAGTTCCGGGTCCTGGTTATCCGCCGGCCCAAATATGCCTGCCGCAGCTGTGAGGAGGTGGTGGTGCAAGCGCCTGCGCCGGCTCGCTTGATCGAGGGCGGCATTCCCACCGAGGCGACTGTGGCCCAGATCCTGGTCTCCAAATACGCCGATCACCTTCCGCTTTACAGGCAGGCTCAGATCTATACCCGGCAGGGCGTCAATCTCGATCGCTCGACCTTGGCCGATTGGGTCGGTCGCGCTGCTTTCCTGCTGCGCCCCGTTCATGAGCGGCTGCTCGCCTCTCTGAAGAGCTCGGTGAAGCTCTTCGCCGATGAGACCACGGCGCCGGTGCTCGATCCAGGTCGCGGGCGGACCAAGACCGGGCAGCTCTTCGCCTATGCGCGCGACGATCGCCCTTGGGGCGGAGCCGATCCTCCGGGAGTGGCCTATGTCTATGCTCCAGACCGCAAGGCCGAGCGGCCGATCGCTCACCTCGCTGGCTTCGTCGGCATCCTCCAGGTCGATGGTTATGGCGGCTATCGGGTTCTGGCCGAAAAGAACGCGGTCACGCTCGCCTTCTGCTGGGCCCATGTCCGGCGGCGCTTCTACGAACTCGCCGCCGCGGGACCAGCGCCAATCGCCGCGGAGGCGTTGGCGCGCATCGCTCAGCTCTACGCCATCGAGGAGAGCATCCGCGGCCGCCACGCCGATGAGAGGCGCGATATCCGCCAGCAGAGGAGCCGTCCGATCCTCGATGGTCTCGAACCCTGGCTGCGTGCCAAGCTCGAGCTGATCAGCCAGAAGACCAAGCTCGCCGAAGCGATCCGCTACGCGCTCTCACGCTGGCAGGGCCTCACCCGCTTCCTCGACGATGGCCGCATCGAGATCGACTCCAATGTGGTCGAGCGCTCTTCGCGGGTTCCGACGTTGGCGCGTCATACTGCTCATCTGATGATGCCCTTATAAAGGAAGAGGATTTTGCCGCGGGTCCCAAGATATCGGGCGTCGTGATCGCCTGGCGTCGGCTTCGCGGCACACAGCGTCCTGCTGCAGGTCGGAACGCCGGATAATCCAGGGCGCCCCGCCGCACAGCTGCTTGGCCGGAAGGGCGCCGCTGTTGACCATCCGATAGGCCGTCGCGCGGCTCACCTTCAGAACATCGGCGGCTTCGTCCAGCGTGACTTCGCCGCGCTCGGCTCGTTCGCCTTCGCGATAGACAGGGATGCTGTTGGTGTTCCGGAGACTGCAGACATGGGTTCGTGTCCAGCTCGCGCCATGTGCAGTCAGCTTGCCGGACCGATTGAGGACCGCAGCGATTGCCGCATCGGATAATTGCCTCGCCAGCACGCGAACGAGATCGACGACATCAGCCTCAACTGTCCAACGAGTTTGTCCGATCTTGTTCTTCTTGACCGCCAGCTCGGTGTGGTCGCCGCCTTCCCAATGAATGACTAGTGCCAATGTCTCGTCGACGACATCGACGATGATCTCTCTGACAAGCAACCTGACGATCTTCTTGCGCGTCTCGATGGACACGCTGCGACTGTTCCACGCCTTGGCTAAATCCTTGCCAAGGGTCATCAGTCTTGCGCGGTTCTCGGCCGAAAGCGATGGGACTTGCTGCATCTGCTTGAGGCTCTCGACCTGGGTCTCCAGGTCGCGCAGCTGAACCAGCTTCTCGTTCCAGCGCCGCTCCAGCTCGCTGGCGACCAGCCGGTTGTCGGGGTCGACGGCGTCGTACTGGCGCCGTGCCCGGGCGGCTTCGTATTGGGCCTGATCAATTGCGTTCTCGATGTGCTGGCGCTTGTCGCAATGGTGCTCGCTCTGGGCCTCCATCGCGGCTAGCGCCGCTTCGATTCCAAGAGGCTGCAGCCGATCGAGGACCTCCTGGGCGACGACGCGATCGACTCGCATGCCACCGAAGCCGATGCAGGTGTCGGCTGCTTTGGCGCCGAACGCACCGCGGCAGGCATATCGCTGGGTATTGCCGCCCTTTCCGGTGTAGTGGATGTGCAGCCGTCGGCCACAGCGCGCGCAGCGGAATAATCCTGGCAGCAAGGCCTCGCCACGCCTTATGGAACCGCGACCCATGTAGCTCTTTCCATTGGCGTTGTCGGCGATCAGGTGCTGATTCCTCTCGAACTCAGCCCAAGCAATATAGCCCTCGTGATGGTCGTGGATCAAAACCTCCCAATCCTTCCAATCGCGCCGGAGTGTGTCGCGCATGATCCGCTTCCGGCCGTCCTTGATGGTCACGCGTGTCCCTCGCCGGCCGTAGGCATAGGAGCCGGCGTAGACCGGGTTCGTCAGCATGTGGTGAAGCGTGTGATAGACGGGCGCCTTCCATTCGACCGGGCGTTTGCCGCGTCCTTGCACAATCGCCGGGACGAGAACGTTCTCTCGCCTGAACCAAAGCAGCACCTGGCGGATTGACTGAAGCTCGGCAAATTTGCGGAAGACGAGCAATATGCCGTCTTGGATGCGCCGATCAGGATCCTTCTCGATGCGGTCGTCATCGGTCTTCACGTAGCCGACCGCTACGGTCAGATGGAGTTCGCCGCGCCGCGCCTTTTGGCGCATCGCTTCGACAGACCGTTGCCGGAGGACCGACAACTCCATCTCGCTCATGGTGCCCTTCATGCCAAGCAAAAGCCGGTCATTGGGTGAGCGTGGATCATAGATGGCTTCTTCGTCGACAATCAGCGTGCCGACGAGGCCGCAGAACTCCAGCAGGGTGTGCCAATCGCGGCCGTTCCGGGCGAGGCGTGATGCCTCGAGCGACACCACGGCACCAACCCGTTCTTCGCAGATCGCGGCAAGCAGCTTCTCGAATCCCGGCCGGACTGTCCCGCCACCAGAGCGGCCGAGATCATCGTCGACGATTTGGACATCGTCCCAACCGAGCTGCCGCGCACGCTCGACCAAGCCGTACTGCCGGCGCTGGCTCTCGAGGTTGTTGACGACCTGATACATAGTCGATTGCCGAACATACACGAAGGCGGCGCGGGCAAGATGTTCTGGTGTAATCCTACTCATTGCCCGCCCCCTTCTCGTTGTTGGTTGAGCGCTTGCTGGCCGGCTTTGTCGCCGCTTCCCGCAACAGTGCCTGTAGGAGCGCCACTGCCTTCTCGCGTTCGGGGCCGCTGATCTCGGCGGGCCGGGTGCGTGCGATGAACAGATCCATTTGCGCGTGAAGCTGCATTCTCATGGCCGACTCCTCCGGAGCTTTTTTCCTCCAGAGGACAGGCTACGAGATGATCGACAAGACTACGCAACTGAACGAGCTGGCTGACGGGAAGGCGGGGAACCGCTACAATCCGAATCGAACGCGCCCTCGGATCGAACATCCACTCAGGGATCTGGAACGAGCCGCCGTGAGCTTGTCGGATCAGGAAATAGTGAACACCCTCGTGCTCATGGTCACCGGTCACCAGCACCGTCCGGCCGACCAGCGGGTGGAACGGATAGGTGACCACAGCTTCGAATGTTAGAAACCCGGCACTATGGCCCCGGCTCCGACGCCGGAGGAGAGCATTGGGCCACCATCGCCTCGCTCATCGAGACCTGCAAACTGTGCGGCGTCGATCCCTACGCCTATCTCGCCGACGTCATCACCAAGATCGTCAACGGCCATCCCAACAGCTGCATCGACGATCTGCTGCCATGGGCCTATCCCGCCGGGCCAGAACTCAAGGCCGTGGCCTGAGAACGTCGCTTACCTACAGCCTGCATGCGCCGGGGGTGGAGTGCATCGGCAAGGGCACGCCGCACCGGGCCCCTATGAGTTCGGCGTCAAGGTCTCCGTCGCCAAGCCACTGCGACGCCGCAAGGGCGGACAGTTCGTTGCCCATGTCGCTGCCCTGCCACAGGCAATCCCCATGACGGTCACACGCTCGCAAAGGTCAGAGGCAGCGCGCATCTGCGTACCACCCGGAGCAATGTGTCCTTGCTCACCGGCAGCATCAGCCGCCACGCTAGGTTGGCGCCTGGGCGCCCACCCAAGGCAACGCCAAGGTGGTGGACGATCGTCTCCAGCCGCGTGGTGCGGGGAGCTGCCCGCAGTGCAGTGCTGGTGGGTAGCGGCTCGCCGAAGATCCGTCGCGAGCACTCTCGATTGCTGCATCGGAACCGCCGAACCTGGACACGCAAATGCACGGCTCGACCATGGGAGGGAGATCCAGCAGACGCCGCGCATAGCGGCTATGGACCTTGGTGGATGCGAAGCCGCAGCCAGGGCACGACGCGCCCGGCGCCGAAGGATGAGCGTTGATCATGATGCGATCGCCCTCTGTGATCACCGTGTCGACGATCAATCCCGCGGGCGACACCGCTCGGAATGACGCGTGCCGCATGGCAGTGCCGTCCTCTGATTGTACCCTCAGATTCTAGGATCCCGTCTCGAGCTGCACCGAGAGTGAGTCAGAGCCCCATTTAGGTGCTGATTCACAGCTGGGGCCGTAGCGATGCTATGCCATCATCGCGCGACCACGCAGGGCCACTCTTACATCAATGAGATGCGATGAGGGTGCAGCAGAAAATCTTCTTGACCGACGGCTCTCTTCGCCCTGCTGCAGCAGAAACGCGATTTGACTATCCGTGAACTCGCTCCGCTTCATCCTTTTTTCGCTGTCCGAACGATCGGTTCAAAACGGGAAACCTTTAGTTCCAAATGCGCCGCTTTTGTGGGAGTAGGTCGCGGCACTCCCCCAATGGAAATGATCAGCCTCCACATCGCGAAAAGAGAGGACGAGATTCGGGCCGATACCGGCTCCTTTGGCCACGGCGACGCAACACTGGTCGTACCGTCGGCGCCGTCCGACCGGGGAGATCTTTTGGACGCGAGCTGAGAAGCCGCGTACAGCACGATTGAGACCATGATCGTTGGAGCGTAGGAGTTGGGACTTGATCTCGATTTTCCTCCGCATCTCGCTATCTGATTTTACTATTTCAGAGCTTTGGCGAGCCCTACTGTGCGCTCAAGGATCAGCACGATGGCCAGTGACAGAAGCACAAGTATCACCGACAAGGCGGCGACCTGTGGATCGGCGCGAAGGCCGACATGGTTGAATACTTCGATGGGGAGCGTCGTGAGCCGAGGCCCTACCAGGAACAACGAAATGACAACCTCGTCAAACGAAACCAGGAAGACGATGGTAGAACCTGCGAGGATCGCACGCCGAATAAGCGGCAGCTTGATTCTCAGGACGACTTGATATGGCGAGGCGCCCAGAGTGGCTGCGGCGTTCGACAGCTCCGGCGGGAGGTTCTCGAATGCTGTGATCGCCATCCGCATGAGATACGGCAAAGCGACGACAGAATGTCCGATGACCAGGCCGAAATACGTGGCGATCAACTTCAGCTTGATGAAGACCAGTAGCAACGCCAAGCCGAGCACGATTGTGGGAAGAAGCAGCGGCGCCGTGAGCATGAGCAACAGGGCGTCCCGGCCCGGGAAGGAATGGAATACGATCGCGTAGGCGGCGGGCACGCCGGCAGCGATACATAGCAGGACAACAGCGACGGCTATAACGAAGCTTACACCGAACGCGGCGGTGAATTGCTGGTTTTGCATGAGGGCGACATAGGCTCCAATGCCCCATGAGTCCGCCGGGAACGCGATAACAGGGTCGTTGCTGAACGACATCGCGATGGTCAGTAAGATCGGCGCCAGTAAAAAAAGGTAGAGAGCCGCGACCGCCAATCTCTGTATCATCGAAGTCTTCATGTCGAACCTCACAGCCGGGCGAGCGATTTAGTCAGGCGGTTTAGCCCGGCCAAGGCCAGCAGAAGGAGTGTGAGAAGACAGACCGATTGGACGGCGGCGCGCGGCCAGTTCAGGGAAACCATCGCGGAATCGTATACTTCGGTCGCGAGTACAAAGACCCTGCCACCGCCTAGCAACTGCGGTGTAACGAAGGAACTCATGGCAAGAGCGAAGCAGATCAGAACTCCAAGTGCTATGCCAGGGAGGCTGAGCGGAAGTGTCACACGCCAGAAGCGCGACCACGGAGGGGCACCTAGTGTCGCCGCCGCTTCCTCGCAGGCCGGGTCGACCCGTCCGAAGCCGGATAGCAGCGCCAAGGCCATGTAGGGCATCAGAATCTCGGTCAGGGCAATGACGACGCCGGTGAAGTTATTGGAAATGTTCATCGGATGTTGCAGCAGGCCAAAGCCGAGCAGCATTGCGTTCACTGGTCCATGATCACCCAGCATGATCATCCAACCGAAAGTACGAACCACGGAACTGACCAGAAGGGGGGAAATCAGTAGAACCGACAAGACCCCGCGCCAGCGCGATTCAGTGCGGAATAGGAATAACGCGATGGGATAGCTGAGAATGAGCGCCAGTGCGGTGACCAAGCTGCCTAGCCAGATTGTCCGACCAACGATCCACAGCGAAAAGGTATCCGATAGGAACGCCACATAATTCTGCGTTGTCCACATGTTGGTAAGCACACCGGACGGCTCCGCCTTCACAAAAGAAAGTCCGATTAGCCATACCAATGGAGCAATAAAGCCGATGAGTGCCAACGCGCACGCCGGCGCGAGAAGGAGATACGGAGCGACCCGAGACAACGCGCGTGACCGTGATTGGTGTGTACCCATAGCGATCTAATCGTCGAAATAGTGTAGATCATCGTCTCGCCAGCAGAGCCGAACGGTGTCGCCGACTTCCGGCAGCTGCATGCGCAAAGCGGCGGGGACTTCGGAAACGATCGACGTGTCATGCAGGCGCACATGATATTCCGTTACATCGCCGGCGTAGACAATCCGCGATACGCACCCGATCGCGGTATTGCACGACGAGGCGGCATCGCTGTTATCCGGGATATGGCGTTCCAGCGATATGTCATGGGGGCGGATCAGGATCTCTCCCGGAATGCTCGACGCCCGGTCACAGGGAATCGTGAACTTGAGACCTTCTTTCGTCATCAGGATCATGGAAGATGCAGACCGATGGTGGGATTGCACGGTGAAGACGTTCACGCGACCAACGAATTTGGCGACAAAGGAAGATGCCGGAGTTCGATAAATCTCACTCGGAGTGCCAAGCTGCACGATTGAACCGTTGCGCATGACGGCGATACGGTCGCTGATCGCCAGCGCTTCTCCCTGATCGTGCGTCACGAAAACCGCCGTCATTCCCAGCTCCTGCTGGATCCGGCGAATTTCGTCTCGCATCGTCTCGCGTAATTTCGCATCGAGGTTTGAAAGTGGTTCATCGAGCAGGAGGAGCGTCGGCTCGATCACCAAGGCCCGTGCAAGCGCGACCCGCTGCTGTTGTCCGCCTGACAATTCCCGTGGTTGTCGCTTCGAGAAGTTCTCCAGATGGACAAGCGCAAGCGCTTGACGGACTTTGTCGTGCATTGTCGGCCCTGAGACACGTCTCATGCGAAGGCCAAAGGCGACGTTGTCGAACACTGACAGATGCGGGAATAGCGCGTAGCTTTGAAACACGACACCGATATTCCGCCGATGGGCGGGCAGGACCGTCACGTCGTTACCGTTGAGCATGATTGATCCGGCACTCGGCTCAACTAGACCTGCGATCATGCGCAACGTCGTTGTTTTGCCGCAACCAGACGGGCCGAGAAGCGAAATCATTTCGCCCTCCCGGATCGCGAGATTCAGGTCGCTTACGGCCCATGCCTCCCCTGCATAGTCCTTCGAAAGATGCTTTAGTTCGAGATAGGCACGGATCACCGGCGTCGCCGAAACCTTGGAGTTCACGGGCCGCACGGCTTAATTGGAGCCGGCAATAACCTCGCGGCGCCAGCGTTCGAGCCACTGGTCGCGGGCATTCGCGATATAACCCCAGTCGACAGGTAGGATGTCGGCCTTCATGCCCGCGGCAGTCAGCGCCAAATCTTCCGGCGATACGACAGCCTTGGCATTGGCCGGCGTGAAATGCAGGGCCTTTACCATGGCGGCTTGAGCTTCGGCGCCGAGCGCATAATTGATGAAAACCTGGGCGGCTGATGCGTTCTTTGAGCCGGCGACCAGATTAATCGTATCGATCTGCGGGACTGTGCCTTCGCTTGGTATCACGACTCCCATCTTGCCGTCGGATTGCTGCTTGCGGAGCTGAGAAAAGGAGTTCCATCCGGTTCCCAACACCGCCGTGCCATTTGTGACGAGCGTATAGGCATCCGGGCTAGGTGACCAGCTTTGCACGGCAGGTGCCAGCGACTTCAGGAGAGCGATACCCGGATCGATTGATTTGGTGTAGTCGCCCCCTTGAATCTTGGTGGCGATGATGGTGAGAGCCAACCCTTGTATGTTGGGTGGCGCGTTGATCACGACCTCTTTGGCTGCTCGGGGATCCCACATGCTCTTCCAACTCGTCGGGGGGACCGGAAACCGCGCGGTATTGTAGATCAGGGCGAAACTGTCGAATGTAAGCGCCGGGCCAAACTCACCCGCCACTATGGCCGCTGGGACAAGCTCACGCAGGCTCGGAACTTTTTTTGGATCAAGCTTGGCAAAAAGACCCTCCGCGTTCCCAACGCGCGCCACGCTGACATCCATGATCGCGACATCAATCTGCGGATCGTCTTTCTGGGCTCGCAGCGTTCCAAGTCTTTCGGCGGAGCTAAACTGGGCGAAATAGTGCACTTTGATTTCCGGGAACTTACGCTTGAACGGCTCGACGATGGCTTTGGTAAAATTGTCCTGATAGTAGCTCGCATATGCGGCGACGGTGATCTCACCGCTGACCTGCGCCAAAGCAACGCCAGGGATCGTGGCGAGAACGGCAACGGCGGCAAGAAAAACAGATTTCATGGGCGTCGTCCTTCTGTTGGCCTGGTGTCGGTTGGCGCGAACACGCAGGCAGTCTCATATTGCGGTGAGCCTCAGTAGCCTCGCTTCAGGTCGACCACGTTACGCAGCGGCTGCTTCTCGAGGAACCGCTGCAGGTTGTCGGCGAAGATCTCGAATAGGCGGGCAGCATAGTCGGTAGGGTTGCCGGCAACGTGGGGGGTGACGATGACGTTGGGCATCGTCCAGAGCGGGCTGTCGGCTGGGAGTGGTTCTCGCTCAAACACGTCGAGGAGGGCTCCGGCGATGACGTCTGCCTGGAGCGCCTCAATGAGTTCGCTTTCCACAATCACCGAGCCGCGGGCTATGTTGACCAGGAACGCGGTCCGGCGCATCAGCCGAAGCTGCTCGCGACCGATGAGCCGGGTTGTTTCCAGAACGTGGGGAACGGCAAGGACAACGAAGTCGGAGAGCCGCAGGAGTTCGGCGAGGCCATTCGGTGGGAAGAGCCTGTCGACGCCTGCGATCGGTTGCGTCACATCGCGTTTCGAGCCGACCACGGTCATCCCGATGCTTTTGCCGCGGCGGGCGATGGCGGCACCAATTGAGCCGAGCCCGACCACGCCGAGCGTCCGCTCCGCGATCGGCGCGACGTTTCGCGGATGCCATTCCTTGCGAGACTGTTCCCGCATGAACCGCGGGAAGTCCCAGTGCATCATGGTCATGCCCGCCATTACGAAGTCGGCGATGATCTCGCCATGCATGCCACGAGCATTCGTAACGATGAGGTCGCCGACGCGGTCGCGGATCGGCAAGATCGAGTCGACGCCCGCGTTGCTGCACTGGAACCAGCGCAGCCGACGAGCCTTGTCGAAGACCTCGCTGGGAAAACGGGGGGCGAGGAGAATGTCCGCCTCCGCCACCTGGCGATCGAGGGACGCCGCGTCCTTGGCGCTCAAGACGCGCAGATCGGGAAACCGTTTACGGATCAACGCTGCATAGTCCTCGGCGGCGGAATGATTGACGAGGACGGTGACGGCGTCGCCAACCGCGGGCATCGAGGATGTCATGACCAGCTTATCCAGGTCCCTTCGCGTGGAGGCGAAAACATGTTGGTCTCGTGCCTAAGTGTCGCGGAACGAAGCGCACTTCTTGCGTGGTGGATCGAAGCGCTTTCAGCCCTGCGCCACGCCCCAAATCTCCACGGTGTTTTCCGGGGAGTGCATCATGGGCTTCGGCACGAGCGTCATGGGTGGAAGCGCTCCACTCACGCAATCGGCGAGCGTCTTGGCGACGGCAACTGTCTCACCTTGAGTGCTCGTCGAGGTAAAATAGCACACCATGAGCTTAAGGTCCGTGGGCGCTCTGCCGAAGCAGCGCAGGAGGTCCTCGATATAGCTCATGGCGAAGCGGGTCTGCGGTATGAGCTGGCCTTCCAAGACGCGCAGCCCGTTGTTGGTGTACGGACGCGAAGGGACTTGGCCGCCGAGCCACACCGTGTCACGCAGTCCGATGGCTTGGCGGTAGGGCAAAGGGATCGGCCAATCCCAGACGCGCTTCGGCCAATGGTCCTCGCGCGGGATGTATTTGTCGAAGCCGTTCCACAGCTCACGCATGGCCATGACCTCGACTTTGGTCACGGCCCCCTTTGGGTTGAGGCGATGGCAGGGGACCGTGGTCGCCGGCGGCCCAGGCTCACGGAAGTAGCTCGCCCGCGCCCTGGCGAGCGGCGCCCATTGCTCGCGCGTGGTGCCGAAGTAGTAACCCTCCATCTTGACGCAGTCCTGGAAGGAGGCGCCGAGCGTGGCCAGGGTTTCCTCGTGCCTCTCCATGATGAAGTGGCTCTGGGCCACGGCGTCGTCGGCATGCCGCAGTGTGCCGTCGGCGTCCTCCGCCGTGCGGTTGGCCACCGCGATAAACTCGCCCGCGCGCAGGCCCCCGGTGACTGTCCGGCCGTTGAAGAGAGCGCTTCTCTCGGGCGGCACGGGCCGCGGCACGGTCCGGACATCGGAGTGCGTCCGCCAGCCGCGCTGGGCGATCGCCTGGATCTGGATCGCCTGGCCTGAGAAGGGCTGCAAGGGCTCCGGTACGGTGCTGATCGCGGGCATCGGGTCCGCCTTGAAGAAGTGGGCCAGCGCCGCGATTACCTCCCAATCGTCGCGTTCGGCGGTGTAATGCGCCTTCAGCCGCACCACGTCGTCTAGGGTGCAGGACTCGGAGGCGAGCGCCTCCGCCAGGTTCGCCATCGTGCCTTCGATCTGCCTGTCGAGATCGCCCGCATTGCGAATCCGTCCTGCAGCGTCGAAGTCGCCCGCGCCACCGACGAAGCTCAACGCGCCCGCGCTGGCGGACAAATGGTGGGTGTGCGGGATCGGTAGACTCCAGATAGTCGGCGCCGTCATGCCCTCGCCCAATTCAACAGTCGGTCGAGGTCACCACCGTATCCGTTGATATCGATATGCATCCCCTACCCTCACTGCTTCAGTTATAATTTAAAGGGACGGCCACCCCGCACGAAAAGGACCAGACGCCTATCATTTGAACATCAACTGGCCCAGTCGCGGATTTGCTGAATTGAGAGGTCCGTCGGATCTGGTCGATCGGGTTCCGCCGTCTGGTCCTGGCGTTGGGACCCATAAATCGGATTGAACGAGCCCGCTGACGCGGGAATTGGGCGTATCTGTACGGTCGAGGTCTCACGTCTGGGAGGATCGCGGTGGTCGAAGTCCCATCCATCAGACAGGAGATGCCCCGATGGCCGAGATGAGCCCTCCGCGCCACCGCATGACCGAGGACATGACGGTCCGGAATCTGTCGCCGGCGACGCAGCGATCCTACATTCATGCGGTTGCGAAGTTCAGCCGTTATTTTGGCCTCTCGCCCTGTCGTCTTGGTCTTGAGGAGGTGCGCGCGTTCCAGGCGCAACGACCGGCTCCAATCACGCAAGACCCCGCATTGGCGTCAGCCTTTGCGCTGCTCTGAATCCCGCAAACGGGTTATCGCATGCGATGTTAATCTGGAACTCGATCGCCGGACCAAAACGATCTAGCAGGCTGCGGAAAAAGTCTGGCGAGAGGTCTTGTGGCGTGATTCGATAATGTCCGGGAATTTTCCTGGTCGGAGGCAGGAATGCGCGGGTCGAACGATCGGTCGGAAAGCCTGTTCAGCTAAGTAAGCTCCAAGGCGCGGGTTCCGTCGGATCATCCGCTACGGGCCGTGCGTGCGATAGTCGATGAAGCGCTGGAGGTTCTGTCGCCCGAGTTCGAAGAGCTGTATTCGTCGATTGGATTGCCTGTTCAAGCATCTGCGCTTCGCCGACGTACAGATCGTCACTTTGAGCGAAGGCGAGATCACCTAGCTTCACGTCGGCCTCAAAGGCACGGCTGAACTTCCTGACGGCATAAATGTACGATCGCTGCGTCGCCGGCGACAGATTGCGGACGGTCGTGTCATCGGTCATGCGGTGGCGCGGAGGGCTCATCTCGGCCATCGGGGCATCTCCTGTCTGATGGATGGGGTTTCGACAACCGCCTCCCAGACAGGAGGCCTTCTCTCTAACCGCCCACTCCACTCCCGCGACAGCGGGTTCGTTCAATCCCCCACCTCGCCGTCAACGAGTCTCCATCAGCGCGGCTTGGTATAAGTGCACCGTACCGACAATGCGACTGGCGAATTTTACGGTCGACATTATCAGCTTCTGGCGTGGCGGGCTTGATCCAGGAAACTATTTACAATCGGCGAACCGTCCATTTGACAGTTTGAATACTGACGTTCGGCCAGGAACTCAGGGTGCCACTGCATGCCGAAAACGTAGCTGGGGCCATCCCAGCGGATAGCCTCGACAAATACCG
>Ga0206870_1033_pt1 | contig 37492 bp, 47 predicted proteins | sample Alteio_BWOrgCont_36_FD_152620 | JGI IMG/M metagenome (GOLD analysis project Ga0206870, IMG submission 152620) | Enriched cells from forest soil in Barre Woods Harvard Forest LTER site, Petersham, Massachusetts, United States -... | ecosystem: Environmental > Terrestrial > Soil > Temperate forest >... | reverse complement strand
TCGATTGTGAGAGAGCAACTCATGGAACTGGTGGAGAAGCGAATCAGCGACGGAAGCGTACTCCAACTGATACGGAAGTGGATTAAGGTCGGAGTTATCGAACAGGGGCGGCTACTGGTGAGCGAAACAGGTACGGGGCAAGGGCAGACGATCAGTCCGCTCTTGGCCAACATCTACCTACACTACGTGCTCGACGAATGGTTCGAGAAAGTGGTGAAGCCCGGGCTACGGGGTGAAGCGCACGAGATCCGTTTTGCCGATGACGCCGTACTGTGCTTCCAATACAGAGAGGACGCGGAAAAGGTGAAGAGTGTATTGGCCAAGCGGTTCGCCCGCTATGGGCTGACGCTTCACCCGGAGAAGACGCGGCTGGTGGAATTTGGGCGACAAGCCATAGGAAACGCAAAGCGGCAGGGGAAGAAACCGGCCACATTTGACTTCCTTGGGTTTACGCACATCTCCGCACGCAGCCGACGAGGGAAGTTCACAGTGCGCGTGCGGACGATGCGCAAACGGCTCCGTCGGGGCCTGAAGGCGGTCGCCCAATGGTGCCAGGAGCACAGGCACGACCCTGTGGGCGTGCAACAAAAGACCCTCAACGCCAAACTTCGGGGCCTGTCGTTCGCCAAAATAGCGATCTGCTGTTGAATCATGACGATGTGCCCAGTATCCAATGCGGGCGGTCTCCGTGTACAACTTCTCGCATGCTGTGCCTGGTGAAGCTGCTGCTTGTTCCGGTGATCATGTTCTTTCGTTCTCGCCGCGATCTCCTTTTGGAGAATTTGGCTCTCCGGCAACAACTTGCTGTCTTGAAACGGAGGCGTTCTCATCCTCGGCTTGCTGTTAGCGACAGACTTTTCTGGGTGATATTGCGGCGCTTCTGGTTCCGGTGGCGGGAGACATTGATTCTCGTTCAGCCGGAGACCGTTGTGCGATGGCACCGGGCCGGCTTCAGGCTGTATTGGACCTGGCTCTCGCGGCATCCCATTCGCGCCGGCAGGAAGGGCGTCAGCGTTGAACTCCGCGAACTCATCTTCCGCATGGTTGCGGACAATCCAACGTGGGGCTCGCCACGGATTCATGGCGAACTGAAGATGCTTGGCTTCGACATTTCTGAACGGACCGTCTTGCGCTGCATGCGGAAAGTGCCACGGAATTCGGATCCGGCAAAGCGATGGGCGGCGTTTCTGAGCAATCATCGGGAAGCCATCGCTGCGATGGATTTCTTTACCGTGCCGACGCTGGCGTTCGGCGTGCTTTACTGCTTCTTCGTCATCGCGCATGATCGACGGCGTATCCTTCATTGCAACGTGACGAAGCATCCGAGCAGTGCCTGGGTTATTCAGCAATTGCGGGAGGCATTCCCCTACGACTCGGCGCCCGGCGACCTGATCTTTGATCGCGACGCGAGCTTCAATGAGGAAGTCATTGACACAGTGAAGAGCTTTGGCATTCGAGCAAAGCGGACCAGTTTCGCAAGTCCATGGCAGAACGGCGTTGGCGAGCGTTGGGTTGGCAACTGCCGCCGGGATCTGCTTGACCATGTGATCGTCCTGAATGAACGACATCTGAAGCGGCTGCTGAACGCGTACATCCTTTACTACCACGACGACCGAACACATCTCGCGCTCGCAAAGGGAACACCTGCGGGTCGCGAACCAGAGAAGAACCCGAATATAGGATGCCGAGTCGTGTCCATGCCAAGACTTGGTGGCTTACATCACCGTTACGGTCTGGCTGCCTGAGCTGTTGCAGCGAGCATCACTCGTCAGAATTGAAGATGAACTGAGGGCGAGTGTGGCTGCTGATCTCTCGCCGCACACTCGGCAAATCTCTGTGACTATCCGTGGTCACCCGCATGCCTGCCGAATCTGCCTGCGAGTTCAAAACGCGGGTTCCTTTTGCGCTCAGATGACAATTTGGCGAGCCACAACGCGCGCAAAAGACCGACTGAATGCAGCTATTGCAGCCACTGGCAGTCGGAAACGTCTGTGCGCCGTCCCGGTACGTTCTTAACCTGTTTCGCGTTGACCAGATAGGCCTCCAGCCCGCGCACTTCCAGGATCTGCATCAACGCAACCCAGTAGACTCCGGTGGACTCCATGGCGACCGTGCGGACCCGCATTGCTGCAACCAGTCGGCAAGACGGTTTAGATCCTGCGTGAAGGTCGCAAACATGCGAATAGGTTCTGGATCGCGATCCGCCGGTACGGCAACGTAAATCTCGGTCGCGCCGATATCGATTCCGGCAGCATCGGGATTCATGATCGGCGGGGCCACCCTCTGGTTCTTCTTGTGTAATTTCTTGCGCGGCATCATTGACTCCTGGGTCGATTTGCGGAGACCACAGGTCCGAGTCGTGAACGTAAGGACTCTCCCAATCGGGATCGCCGGCTCACCTCGCGGCTGTCGGCGTCACCACTGTTTTGATCACGGAACCCGGAGCCACACTGGAGAAACGGGCTCGAATTGAGCACCACTGCAAACTCGGCTTGTACCTTGGTCCCCGCCACTTCATTATGCTGTCAGTTCCTTCCCCGTTTTGCCCATGTCCCCATGGCCCCACACTGGGAAGCAACCGCCGACTCAGTGGCCTCGACCGATCGCTAGAGGGGATGCTTCGGCATCCCCTTTTCAATCCGTCTTCCTGCACAGAACTCCAGCATCGGGAGAGGCACCAGCAATAAATCCTGGGGGTGCGGGGGCAAAGCCCCTGCACCCTGCGTCAGCCTCAGAACTTCCTTCTAAGCAGGGCGCCCTCTCATAATGCGTGACTTGGCGATTTGACTTCAGCGCATTTGGCAAGATGGAGTCGATTCGCCTGTCGTGAAATGACCCAGACGGGAGGCGTGGACTTCTCGCCCTCCCCGCAAACTCGCACGCCTGGGTCCTCAGCATCCGATCATTGCACCGTAGTGCTTACTGTAGCCATGTTATTGGCCAGATTCGGATCAGGCGTGTCCGCCATGGTGGCTGCACCCTCGGTGATAACTGTGCCTGCGGGCGCCGTTACCTTCACGATCACTCTCACCGTCCACGTCGTGTTCGGCGCCATGCTGCTGTTCTCGTGACAGAAAATCTTCCCTGTCCCCTGATACGGCGGAGCCGTACACGTCCCCAGCCCCGGCGTTCCCGAGATGCGGATGTAGTCTAGCGTCGTCCCCGCCGGTACCTGCGTATTTAGCACTTCGAAATCAGCGTTGCTCGGGCCGAGGTTCCATACCGGGAAGGCGTAGGTGATTAAGTCGCCCTGATGGACTGTTGTCGGAGTCGGTTGTATCCGCAGGTAGAGGTCTGCTCCCACACTGAAGGCGTAAACATTGCCTCCAGAGAATGAATCTCCGGAACCGAAATAAACCACGCCATCCACAATGGTCGGGGACGAGGTCTCGATTCCTGAGGTATAGCTCCACAGCTTCGCGCCAGTAGTGGCGTTCAGAGCGTATAAGTTGCTGACATTTGCCGTGACACTGGAAGAGGCGACATAAACCACCCCATTTGCCACGGCGGGCGAGGAAGATATAGCGCCGTTGGCGGGAAAGCTCCACAGCAGGGCGCCGGTGCCGGCCTTCAACGCATACACGTTACCAGGGGTATTGACGGGGGAGGAGCCGATATAAACCACCCCATTTGCCACGGCGGGCGAGGAAGATATAGCGCCGTAGGTGGGAAAGCTCCACAGCAGAGCGCCGGTGCTGGCATTTAGGGCATACACATTGCCACTGTTATCGTCAGCGCCTATCGCGCCGACATAAACCACTCCATTTGCCACGGCCGGCGAGCCAAAGAAATTTGTGGTCTGAAAGCTCCACAGCCCGGCGCCGGTGTTGGCGTTCAGCGCGGATAGGACGTAGGTTCTGTCCAACTGGTCACCCGCGGCGACATACACCACTCCATTCGCCACGGCTGGCGAGGAAAATACAGTGGGGGGCCCTACGCCGGAGCCGCTCCACAACAGGGCACCGGTGTTGGCGTTTAGCGCGAAAAAGTTGTTCGTGTTGCTGTTATCGCGCTCGGCGCCCACATATACCACCCCATTCGCGATAGCAGGCGAGGTAATCCCAGCGAGTCCGGTATTAAAGCTCCACAACTTAGCGCCTGTCCTGGCGTTCAGCGCATATACGTTATGGTCTTCTGAGCCGATGTAGACTACCCCATTCAACACCGCCGGCGAGCTATTTACAGAGCCACCGGTGAGAAAGCTCCACAACAGGGCACCGGTGCTGGCGTTCAGCGCATACACGTTGTGGTCGGAGGAACCGAAATAAACCACTCCATTCACCAGCGCGGGCGAGGATAAAGGCGACGCATAGCTGCCTACGGGTTTTTTCCACTTCAGCTGCAGGCTGCCAACATTGTTCACTCCGAGCACCGTCTCGTACGGATTCCAGCGCTGCATGTTGTCGCGGAGGAACTGGGTCCAGTCCGCGGGTGACGATGTGGTCTGAGCGTGCGCAGACGTGGTGACTGCGGCCAGCATCAGAAGCAGCAGGGTGATTGCAAGCGTCAAGCTGACGATGCTGAAAGAAGCAGACTTCTGCCTGTGGGCAAGGAAAGGTATCATGTCGCAGTCTCCGGGGATTGCTTGAAGCGGCAAGGAGCGGAGACGGCGCGCAGATGGAGGCATTGGGCTCCGGCCCAGGGGAGAAGGAGCAGTGCGCACGTCGGCGGTCCGGGTTCGGTTCGCCCAACGCCGAGTACTCTACACCTTGACCGCTCGGGAAAACAAGACGCATGCAAGATGGTCGCCAAAAGGCCGATCCGCTTGTTGACCCATAGCTGGCGTATTGTCGCCAATCCGGCAATCTGGACCGCCTCATCTGCCAGCCGTCAAGTTCCATCTCATGGCTTGTTGGCAACGGAGGCCACGAACCATGAAGCAAAAGCGGAACCGTCGAACCAGCCACCCCCGGAGAGTTTTACGACTTCTCGATCTCGAACACGCCAGCACAGCAGTTGTGAACAGCCTGAGCAGCTCTGAGTCGCAGCGCGGGTACAGGCACGCAATCGACGAGTTCGTGGATTGGTACTGTTCAGAACCACGGCTGGCATTCAATCGCATCGTCGTGCTTCGGTATCGCAGTCAGCTTGAATCCCGGCGGTTGGCCCCCGGGACCGTCAACCTCCGGCGGGCGCGGTTCGGCGGCTGGCCTATGAGGCTGCAGATTGTGGTCTTCTCAGCTCCGACCTGGCTGCCGGGATTCGCCAGGATGAAGTCGTGCGTCTGATCGAAGCGGCACGGATCAGTTTTCCGCAAAGATGACAGCTACGGTAGACTCCTCCGCTTGAACGCCGTTGCGGCCCCATGAATCCCAATCGCGATTCCTTTGACTGATAGCACGCGGGGCAGAGAGGGTCCTGCGGATGATCTTTACGGTAGAAATAACCATATGGGGGCATCGGCCTTCGCGAAGCCTTCCCGCTTGGCAACTTTTGCGTTGAGTAAGGCATCCATAAGCACATCCTGTTGATGGCTGTTTATCGACGGCGAGCCGATGCGAACAGACAGTATGAACCAAAGAAAAAGGACAAGCTATGGCTGGTGCGCCGCCCATCATCAGGACCCAACAACAATGGATCATCGCCATTGATGCCGAGATATCCCATCTGCAAAAAGTCAGCAAGCTGTTATCCGGTAACGGAGCTCGCGGAGCTCAACGCGTGGTAAGTGCCGAGGCAAGAGCACGGATCAGCGCTGGGATGACGAAGAAATGGGCAGAGCGGCGCAAGGCTGCTTCAGCGATTCGACGCCCACTTCTTCGCGCCTGCACCACCCGCTTGCTCACATCCACGCTTACGATCTGTCTGCGAGGTAGAGATCAATGGGGCGCATGATTATTCGCTTCTCCGAGTGCCTTACCCGCTGGCCGTCGTTTTCCGGGGCTTCAGCCCAGCTTCCCGGTTGCCGACAAACCGGCGTGGCGGAGCAGTGCTGACGCCTGCAAAAAGAGCGCGAGCGAAATCGGAGAGGGCTCCCCGTTCTGTGATCCTTGCAGGTCGGTTTTTCATCACTCTCGTGATCGTGCTGATCATAGTGTCGCTATTTACTGAGCGCTATTGGACATTCGACAACTTTCCACATGGCGGCCAAGATTTTGAACTCACCCTCATAACCTTGATGGCGCTCATCTGCTTGGTGCTTTTGGTGGCAGTCTATGCCAAGCGTGGCGTCGAGATAATCTTCGACGTCGGGCGGATACTTTCTTTGATCTTCAGCAACCAAAGAAGTGAACAGAGCGCCGGCGTCGCTCTACCTCCTTCGTATCACGGGCCGCCCATTGCAAGTTCTGCACTAGCTTCGTACAACGTGCCCTTGCGAATCTGATCTGTTCTCCCCTCTAGAAGATGGTCTCCCGTGTAGCGGTGGCCTTTTGTCTTTTTGGCACGATCCCACGTTTGAGCGGGATTCGCGAGAATTTGTGAAAAAATCTGAAGTTTTTAGTGCCTGGTCCTCTATTCTGTCTGGGCGGGCCCCCTCGCTTTCCATCGAAATTACCAAAGAATGTCCTCTGCGTTGCCCGGGTTGCTATGCTTTCGATTCAGCCCATCTTGGCAGCCATACTCTTCTTCGCCAGCTCTCGGATTTTAAGGGCGATGAACTGGTTACCCGCATTCTCGCATTGCTTGACGCACGCAAACCGCTTCACGTTTCGCTGGTGGGGGGTGATCCCCTTGTCAGGTACCGAGAACTTGAGCAACTTATTCCTCAGATCGAATCTCGGGGCATTCATACTCAGGTGGTCACCAGTGCGTTCCGCATCATCCCCGCCGAGTGGAATAAGTACAAAAAGCTGAATGTCGTAGTGTCCATCGACGGACTTCAGCCAGAGCATGACGAGCGTCGCAAGCCGGCAACCTACGAGCGCATTCTTAAAAACATCCTTGACGCACAGGTCACGATCCACTCCACGATCACGTCTCAGATTGCCTCGCGGACCGGATACCTTGAGGAGTTTCTCGCCTTCTGGTGCGCCAACCCAGCAATCCAAAAAGTTTGGTTTAGCCTCTTCACACCCCAACGCGGTGCCACCGATCCAGAGATTCTCTCAGTCGATCAGAGGCTCTTCGTCATGAGCGAGCTCCGCCGCCTCCGCCCAGTCTTTCCCAAGCTCGATATGCACGATATCGTCATCGACGAAATCGCCACTCCTCCTTCTAATCCTAGTGAATGCATCTTCGCCCGGACGACCGAGACTATCTCGGCCGATCTCACCACTCAGATCACTCCTTGCCAGTTCGGCGGCAATCCGGACTGCTCCCAATGCGGGTGTATCGCTTCGATGGGCCTCGCCGCCGTCGGCCATTACAAGGTTGTCGGGAGGCTTTCTGCCGGCGATCTCTTTATGGCTTCGGACCGGTTTGGCAAGGGGTTCAGAAAATTGCGACAGGCCGTTTTCTCCAAGCCAAACGCGCCACCCGAGCCTGTTCCTTTCAAAAATCTTCAGAGCTGATGTTCAAGGAAAAGTCTTTAGGAGCGGGACACCCTGAACAACAGCCGCTCCACGTTGGAAGACGGAGTGCGACCGGAATCTATTGCCGCTTCGGCACAGTCCATGCGGGAGATACGGCGCGCAACTACAACCTAACCACGTCAATGACAACGCCTACGTCAACGGACTGCGGCCGCCGCCACTAGTGGAAATTTGCGCTCGAACGGCGCATAGAAGAAGGACATCTCCCCTCTCGCACTTATGTGATGCAACGCTCCCAGCCAGTTCTCCATGAAACTGCCTGCGCGCAGATACGCCATAGCAATCGGCAGCGTGCGCATCGCCTGTTCCATCAGGTGCGTCTCGAAATCCACACTGTCGTCGCTACCCGCAAGACAGGAGAGCGCGCCTCAAATTCCTTGCATCCTACTCTCAGGTCGAAAGAGGAGAGTGCATCGTGGCTAAAACCCAAGAAGAGACAACCAGGAAAATCGGCAAGGACACGCCGCCCGAGTCCGATCCCACCAAGATCGATCGCAACGCACCTGCCGGTAGCGAAAACTCCCTCGGCGCGGAGAGCGTTCGCGACGGCCGCCCCTCAACTGATGACAGCACGGTCGAGGCGATCGACGAAATGGGTCCCGGCATCGCAGCTCCGCTCGCCCCGACAAGGCCGTAGGCGGTGAGTTGTCTTTTGGTTGAGGCAAGTCTCTCGTCGAGCGTACCTGGTGCTGGACTCCTCCGCGTTTGCACGCCTTGCGCGCGTCATCAACGAGTATGGGATGCATCAGCTGCGCCGCCGTGGAGAAGAAGTGAGCCGATTTTTGCCAGTTATCTCCCGGCTCCGCCACCAGCGCATGTATGCCTCCTTCACCAGTGCTGCCGTTGGCTCGAGAGTATCGTTGGCTCGCTCTGCCCGCGGTCATCAGGGGCTGCTTCGGCGTCCCGCTTGCCATGGCTTACTGCGAGGAGAAGTTCACTAATCGAATGCTCGGGCTGGGGGGCGGGCGACCTCTCCATGCCTATAACGCTCGCGTGCCGAGCGTTATAGCGCGCATTCCGCGGACCTCAGCGGTAAATGAGAGTCGCGGTCGCTTCGCAACCAGCGCCAACTGACACACAGCTTACCGGATTCCAGATCCAAACCGGCGTTGGGAGTCAGAGGGCATACGCAACGCCCCTCGCGGTTGTTGCGTCAGTAGATAATAGGTACGAATCTTTCCTCGAACGGCCGCTATCCAACAGCCCCATTGCCACACCTCGGCATCATACAGGCGAGGAAATGTGGCATGGCGAAGAAGAACTCAAGCAAAGTTAAGCAGAAGGCAGTGAAAAAGTTCGACAAAGCTGTGAGGAAAGCAATAAAGAAGGGGATTCCCGTAGAAGTGCTTGAACACACCGTTGATGTGGCGATGGAGAGAGTAGCAGTGAAGAAAAGGCCGGCTGCGAAGAGGGGGAACGCCCAAACCCCCAGAAAATCGACGAGAGGCAAACGGCTCCTCTCTTCCAGACTTTCTGCTGAGGAGACTGATTAAGACTGTCCGAAATAAGCAGGCTGAAGACCTTAAGTAAAACGATGCGCGGTCTCAAGGAAACCAAGAGGAACCTGGTGATGAAGTCGCTTGCGAACCCCACAGTGTTAAAACCTGTTCAGGATGATGATCTGATTCAGGTCATCATCGAAACTCCAGCACAAAGCCGAAACAAGTTTGCCTTCGACGCCAAACAGTCCATCTTCGCCCTTAAGAAAGTTCTTCCTGCGGGAATGGTCTTTCCCTATGACTTTGGCTTCTTGCCCCAAACTCTCGCGCCCGACGGCGATCCGATCGATGTTCTTCTGCTGATGGATGAACCTGCCTTTCCCGGAGTCGCAGTTATGGCCCGCTTGATCGGCGTAATCGAGGGCGAGCAGATCGACGGGAAAGAGAAGATTCGGAATGACAGATTGGTGGCGGTCGCGGAAGCGAATCACATGTATGCCGGCATTCGGAAGCTCTCCGATCTTCCTAGCAAGTGGGTCAAGGAGCTTCAGGTTTTTTTTGTGAACTACCACAACCTGGAAGGTAAGCAGTATCGCTTGCTCGGGTGCCGAGGTGCTAAACAAGCAATGCGCCTCATCAAAGCGGCGAAGAAGGCAGCATAGATATCGACATGGGCGAACTAGCTCTCAGATTTGTGATTGGTGGTACCGTTGTCAGCCTGTTCGCTGTCCTTGGAGAAATGCTACGCCCAAAGAGTTTTGCGGGGCTGTTCGGCGCGGCACCGTCTATCGCGCTGGCGACCCTGGGGTTGGTTGTCCATAAGCATGGTAATGAATACGCGGCACTTGAATCGCAATCCATGATCTGGGGCGCAGCTGCCTTTTTCGTTTACGCCGCCGTCTCGAGTTTTGTCTTGCGCCGTTTTACCTTCTCGACGCTGGGCACGACGTTGGCGTTATTGCCGCTTTGGTTGGCCGCAGCCCTCGGTATATATCGTCTAGTCGGGTGACGAGATGTCTGTGATTGCATTTCACTTGGCAGCGTTGAAACAGACAAAACCTCATCAATACGGTGTCCGCTTCTTGATGGGTGGACTTTGTACAGTTGTTGCGGGACTCATCGGAAACCACTTTGGCGCTGCCATCGGAGGACTGTTTCTGGCATTTCCGGCAATCTTTCCAGCAGCTGCCACCCTCATTGAGAGCCATGAAAAAGAAAAAAAGCGGAAGATAGGCGCGAACGGAGCCCGTCGCGGACGGCTGGCGGCAAGCATCGATTCGGCAGGCGCGGCCCTCGGGTGCTTCGGCTTGATCGGATTCGCCGTTACCTCGTGGTTGCTGCTAAAAGGCCACGAGGCGACGTTCGCTATCACAATGGCAACGCTTGCCTGGTTAGCGGTTACTTTGGGTCTGTGGTTGGTCAGACGGCATCGAGTGTGGAGGGGATTCTGAGCGTCGTGTGCCACAGCACTAGAACCTTCCAACGGGTCCAAGGGGCACCTCATTACTGACCAACTGGTTGCCTAGAATGAAGTGCCTCGGATGTGAAACCATGTTGCAGTGATTAATGCTCAGGCGGCCGATTTTTCTGCCCATGGATCAATCACAATCTTAGTAACGCGACCTTTCTTATCACGCCAGACCTTATACATCTCAGGAGCGTCCTCGAGAGTAATCCGATGCGAGATGATATAGCTAGGATCGATCTGCCCTTTCTCGATTCGTTCTAACAGCGGTTTCATATAGTTGTGCATGTTGGTCTGACCCATCTTCATGGTGATTCCTTTCCCGAACGCTGCCCCGAAAGGAATCTTGTCGAGCAGGCCGCCATACACACCCGGAATCGAAACCGTCCCACCCTTACGCACGGCCTGAATCGCCTGGCGTAAGACGGCGGGTCTGTCCGTCTCCAAAAGCAATGCATTTTTTACGACGTCGTAAACACCCTGCAGTTCTGTGGAGTGGGCTTCGAGGCCAACTGCGTCGATACATGAGTCGGGTCCCACTCCGCCCGTGAGATCCTTGAGCGCGACGAGGACACTGACGTCGTCCGCAGAGTAATCCACTGTGATGGCGCCCAGCGAACGAGCCAGATCGAGGCGCTCAGGGAGCCGATCGATGGCGATGACGCGGGCAGCGCCCAACATGATCGCGCTCGCGATCGCGAACTGACCCACCGGCCCGCACCCCCAGACTGCCACAGTGTCACCTTCCCGAATCTGAGCGTTTTCTGCTGCCATATAGCCGGTCGGAAAGATGTCGGAAAGGAAGAGCACCTTCTCGTCCGGCAAGTCGTTTTCAATCTTCAACGGACCAACATTCGCAAACGGAACGCGCACGTATTGAGCTTGTCCTCCCGCATATCCGCCCATCATATGTGAGTAGCCGAACAGCCCGGAGCCGGAATATCCATAAGCAGCCTCCATAAGATGAGCGTTAGGATTAGTGTTGTCGCAGGCGGACCAAAGCTTCTTTTTGCAAAATTCGCAGCCACCGCAGGCAATCGTAAACGGGACAACAACTCGATCGCCTCGTTGCACGTTTGTGACCGCATTTCCTACCTCTTCGATGATTCCCATGAACTCGTGACCAAGGATATCGCCCGATTCCATCGTTGGAATGAAGCCATCAAAAAGATGAAGATCAGATCCGCAGATGGCGGTCCTTGTGACCTTAAGAATTGCATCGTGGGGGTTCAGCAGCGTGGGATCTGCCACGTTCAACGTCTCAACCTTACCGGTTCCCATCCAACATAGCGCTTTCATATCTCGTCTCCATTGCGACTTGCGGGGTCAAAATTAGCTGGCGATACGATTCGTTGCAGGCGGAGTCGGAATCTTCTCTCCGTACGCCGACTCTTTGAGGCTTCCGACCGAACCGCGCGGGCCATGGGGCTGGCCTTCAACTCGCGGGATTTCGCCGGTTTCTGCAAGAGCTTTGAAGTGACGCAGGTTCTCGATTACCGACTGCTTTGGATTGCGTCCCACAAGCGTCTCCCAGACGCTGGCCAGTTTGCCCATGCGAAACTCTTGCAGCACCGTGACCTGGGTTCCTCGACCTCCTGCCGCGTCTTCGAAGATCACTTCCCCCGCGTTGTCGGATTCACCTGAGATCGAGCGCCACGCAATGCGTTTGCCGGGTTCGTCGGCCAGAACTTCCGAGTCCCATTCGATGATCTTGTCCCCGGATCTCATGACCCAGTGCGAGGTCCTGTCGCCGGTCCGGGTGACACTGGAGATCTGCTCCTGCCACGAGGGTGCCTTTTCGACGGAGTGCCATAGTTCATAGAGGGACTGCGCATCCGCTTGAATGCGTACCGTCGCTCTGACCCAGATCTTGCCGTCTTTGTCATCAGGAGGCGGTAGATAACCTCCATTGAGGATGACCGCGGCGCTACCTGATCGGGGCAATGGCTCCAGGTTTGGTTTTTCAATCAAAGGGGTCGACATATATTCTCCATAATTCGAAATTGGCTGACGACGTGGTTCAATCGTGTTCTTCGAGAGGCTTTGCCATCTTTTCGTGCATGGTAGCCTTCAGCACACCCGGCGCTACGTTCGCGAGCATCCCTTCAAGCTTCGTTTTTGCAGATGCCGCATAAACATGGTCCTCGCCTGCAAGCAACGCATCGATGCCCTGACGAGCCACGTCGCGTGGTTGGCTTTCGGATTTTCCCTTCGATCCCACCTCCGTATTGTCCATGCCTGCTCGGTGGAAGAAGTTGGTATCGGTCGGTCCTGGCTGTAGAACGGTGACAGTGACTCCCGTATCTTTGAGTTCGTATCTGAGGCTGTGTGCGAATGACAAAACGAATGCCTTGGTTGCCGCGTAGACGGCTTCACGCGGCGCGACCATCTCTCCAGCGATGGATGCGGTGAGGAGGATTTTGCCCTCGCCGCGAGCGACCATGTCCCGAACGATGTATTTTGCCAGTTGGACTGTTCCAACGCAGTTCAGATTTACCATGTTGAGCTCCGCATCTAGGTCGGTTTCAATAAAGAGACCACCGACACCGACGCCAGCGTTGATGCACGCTACGTCGATCTTGCGGCCGAGCGAGCTGATCTGCTCCCATAGCTGCCTGACACCGTTTGTGGTCGCCAAGTCCGCCCGAAGCACTACGATGTCCAGCCCGTTTTTGCGAAGATCGGCTGCGGTTATATCTAATTGCTCGCTTGCAGAATTGATGATGAGATCGTATCCCCGTGCGGCGAGTTCCTCGGCAAGTGACCTTCCGATGCCGCTCGACGCGCCTGTTACCAATGCAAGCTTCCTTGACATGAACAACCTCCCAGATTTGCTTTGCAAACAAACTTACGGGTTTGCTTTCTCTAGAACGGGGTGCGGCCACCGGTGGCGCCGTAGATTTCTCCAGAGACAAAGCTGGCGTCATCCGACGCCAGAAACACAAATATCTTTGCGATCTCCACTGGCTGTGCGGGTCTCTGGAAAACCGTATTCTCGCCGAAGTGTCTAACCTTGTCAGGCTTCATCGTGGAAGGGATGAGGGGCGTCCACACTGGGCCTGGTGCAACTGCATTGACTCGGACGCCATTCTGGCCCGCGAGTTTCGCAATGCTTTTGGTAAGACTGGCAATGCTTGCTTTCGTCGCTGCGTAGGGAATCAGGTTTTCGCTTGGCTCATACGCTTGTATCGACGTCGTATTGATAATGACACCGCCCGGCTTGAGCTTCGGTAGTGCCGCGCGAGTGAGATAGAAGAGCCCGAAGACGTTGGTGGAAAACGTACGCTCAAATTCGTCTGGCGTGATCTCTTCGATCTTCTCCCTTGTCATTTGATAGGCGGCGTTGTTAACTACGATGTCGAGTCGACCGCATGCAGTGAAGGCAGCCTCAACCAAAGAATCCGCGTATTTAACAGATCGGATGTCGCCTGGCAGGCAGATGGCCTTTTGACCTGCCTCTTCAATTAGCGCAGCAACTTCGTGTGCATCGGCCTGCTCCTCCTCGAGGAACGACAGGATGACATCGGCCCCCTCTCGAGCAAAGGCAATGGCGACCGCTCTACCTATTCCGCTATCCGCTCCCGTGACAATTGCAACTCGCCCGATCAGTTTCCCTGAACCAGAGTAGGAAGACTCCCCATGATCCGCGGGAGGATCAAGCTTCCGGACAGTGCCGGGACGATTCTGCTGTTGTTCTGGAAATGGCGGCTTGGGGCCGAGTTCGCGCGGGTCGTTCGACATTGCTATACCTCTCTGCGAGCGGGTATCTCGAACTATGCCCACTTATGATCTACTAACGTCGATAACCACTCTGATGCGATGCGTTCGAAAAAGAGTGGTCTAGCCATGCGGCCCAAAAACCAGAGCTCCACTAGGTAGGCATTCTGAAGAGGTCCGATATCCGGATTAGAGAAACCGTGCCGGGTATCGGCTCTAGGCTTACGTGACGAGGACCGGGGAGTGGACGACGCTCTATAGGGCATAAAGCGGCGTTACGCCTTCCCAAACCACTGCCTATTTACCTATAAGGCAACAGGGACCCGTTATCCTGCGTCCCAATGCATACATCTCACGCGGTGCAGAGCGCCTGTCCAGCAACGTCTTGAGAGGCCGATATCCATGCAAAAGGTCGTCGGATGAAACTCACGGAGGCCAGTCCATGGCATCGAGAAAGCCCACTGCCGGAAGCAAAGTTCGACCTCAACGAAGCGGCACAAGGGACGTAATCGGCAACGGCGGTGAGGTACATCAGTTCGCGGGAGGAACGCATCCTCCGCTGACTACGCAGACTGGTGCAATCATCAGCGACGATGAGAACTCTCTCAAAGCGGGCCCTCGAGGGCCGTCTCTCTTGGAAGACCACATTCTCCTGGAGAAAATTCAGCATTTTGATCACGAACGCATTCCAGAGCGAATTGTGCACGCGCGCGGTTATGGCGCTCATGGTTTTTTCGAGCTGACTGACTCGCTCAAGGGAATTTCGGGTGCCGCAGTTCTGAACGAGGTCGGAGTCAAAACACCTGTGTTCGTCCGTTTTTCCACCGTTGCAGGGAACAAGGGATCGACCGATCTTGCCCGTGACGTACGAGGTTTCGCGGTCAAGTTCTACACCAGAGAGGGTAATTGGGACTTAGTAGGTAACAACATTCCCGTCTTCTTCATTCAGGACGCGATCAAATTTCCGGATTTGATCCATGCTGCGAAAGCTGAACCGGATCGCGGCTTCCCTCAGGCCCAAACCGCACACGACACCTTTTGGGACTTCGTATCGCTCATGCCGGAGTCGACTCATATGCTGATGTGGGCCATGTCGGATCGCGCAATCCCGCGGTCGTTCCGGATGATGGAGGGTTTTGGTGTACACACGTATCGCTTTGTCAGCGAGGACGGAAAATCGACGTTCGTGAAGTTCCACTGGCGTCCCAAGCTTGGCATGCAGTCCGTCCTATGGGATGAGGCGCTCAAGATCTCTGGAGCCGACCCAGACTTTCACAGACGCGATCTGTGGAACGCGATCGACAAAGGAGATTATCCAGAGTGGGAGTTCGGGGTCCAGCTATTCGATCAAAATTTTGCCGATAGCTTTGATTTTGACGTTCTAGACGCCACGAAGCTGATCCCCGAGGAGATCCTGTCCCTTCGCATCATCGGCAGACTGGTACTTGACCGGAACGTATCAAACTTTTTTGCCGAGACCGAGCAGGTCGCGTTCTGCGTCCGGAACGTTGTCCCCGGTATCGATTTCAGTAACGATCCCCTGCTTCAAGGACGAATCTTCTCCTATCTGGACACCCAGCTAAAGCGGTTGGGAGGGCCGAACTTCCAGCAAATCCCGGTCAACGCACCGAAGTGTCCAGTGATGCATTTTCAGCGCGATGGGCACATGCAGATGAGCCCTCAGCAAGGAAGGGTGAACTACTCACCAAGTTCACTGGCACAGGACACTCCGCGGCAGGAGCCGCATCACGGTCTGGCCAGCTTTGCGGAACCGATGGATGGCGATAAGCTTCGCATCCGATCGGAATCGTTCGCTGATCATTTCTCCCAAGCTCGACAGTTTTTCTACTCGCAAACGGAGCCTGAGCAAAACCATATCGTCTCTGCTTTCATCTTTGAGCTGAGCAAGGTAGAGACTTCAGCAGTCCGGGAACGAATGGTAGGGCAACTGGCCAATGTTGATTTCAAAATTGCGCAACGTGTTGCTGACGGGCTAGGTCTACAGGGAAAGATCACAGCCGTTGCCACGACCGTCAATGCTCGGCAGGATATCAAGCCGTCTCCCGCCCTTAGCATTCTGGGGAAAGCAAAGAAAAGCCTTCAAGGACGCAAGATCGGCTGTCTCGTCGCGGATGGCACCGATGGAAGGCTGGTAGCCTCCCTTAGGTCGGCTGCAGCAAAAATGAAGGCTGATTTTGCTGTCGTCGCACCAAAGATAGGAGGAGCCGTAACCGCAGACGGCCAACTTCTTCCCGCAGACTTCCAATTGGCCGGAGGTTCATCTGTCCTGTTCGATACGGCGTTCGTGGCGCTTTCAGCAGAGGGGTCGCAACAGCTTTCCAGTGAAGCGGCCGCGGTCGGGTGGGTGCACGATGCCTTCTCTCACTGCAAGGTAATAGGAGCAACGAAGGAAGCCCAACCCCTTCTGGATGCGGCCGGCGTGGTTTCAGATGAAGGTGTGATTGTTGGGACTAACTCCAACACGTTCCTTACAGCAGCGGCAAAAGGAAAAATTTGGGAGCGAGAACCGAAGGTTCGAACCATATATTGAGGCTCCGTACTGCATCCTGGGTTGAAAAAATGATTGAACCTCTTGCTTCAGAAAAAGAATGGGCACCCATCTGGGAGGGCGCCAATCCCTGGCAACCGCCGGACCGGCCAATGCTGGTAATTTCTCCACATCCTGACGACGAGACACTTGGCGCCGGAGGGCTGATCGGACTGCAAGCCGCGAGAGGAATTCCGTTACATGTGGTCGCCGTGACTGATGGCGAGAATGCATATCGCGATGGCGTCGACATAGCAGACCGACGATCTCAGGAGCAAACGTCTGCCCTGGGTCGACTGGGAGTCACTCCTTCAAACCTCACTCGTCTGAAACTTACCGATAGTGGAGTTACGGCCGACGAAGAGCTCTTGGTTGAGCGGCTGATGCCGCTTGTGTCAAAAGCTTCTCACATCGTCGCTCCCTGGACGGGCGACTACCATCCCGATCACGAAGCGTGCGGACGTGCCGCAGTCGAAGTCGCGCGACGTTCGAGCGCTGCGCTGACGTTCTACTTCTTCTGGACGTGGCACCGTGGAAGACCTGACCTTCTTAGAAATCTATCTTTGAAGTCCTTGGCACTTAGCGCTGAGTTTCAGCGTGCAAAGAGGGAAGCTTTGTCCGCACATCGCTCCCAACTGGAGCATCCATCAGGCGAGCCAATTCTTCCGGATTATCTCCTGTGGCCAGCAAGACGATCATGCGAGGTGTTCCTGCCGATATGAATCACAGCACTACGAGTCGCTCGTTTTTCGAAGAAAAATACAAACGCAATGAAGATCCTTGGAAGTTTGCGTCCAGTTCATATGAGCTTGGGCGGTACGATGCGATTATCAATGCGCTATCTTTTCGCCGATATCGACGGGCCTTTGAGCCGGCATGTTCCATAGGTGTTCTTACGGAACAATTAGCAATCATTTGTGACCGTGTAGATGCGACCGACATCTCCTCGGCGGCTGCCGAACAAGCAGTTCAGCGCTGCAGGGCGCTTACGAATGTAATTATCAAACAGGGTAGTTTACCTGCCGATATACCCGCGGGGACATTTGATCTCATCGTATTTAGCGAAGTCGGATACTACTTCAACAAACCGCAGTTACGATTGCTGATTGATCAGCTTATGAGCTGTCTGGAAAGCGAAGGCATTTTTCTCGCAGCTCACTGGCTGGGCACCTCCTCTGACCACATTTTGGATGGAAATGAGGTACACGATATTGTCTCTTCAACGAATGGACTAATTCACGATCACGTCGAACATCATCCCGGGTTTCGGCTTGACAGGTGGATATGCCAATAGCCCAGCCACCTTGGCACGTAGCTGTGCTCATTCCCGCCCGCAACGAAGAGCTTCTGATCCAACGATGTTTGAATTCTGTGTTGGCTGCGTGCTCGCGGCTCCCTTCATCGATCTCCACCGATGTCGTCGTCGCATGTGACAGCTCCACGGACCTGACGCTCGAGATCGCGAAGCGCGTACTCGCTGACTGGGGAATAGCTGTCGCGACCGAAGTTGCTATTGTTGGCTGTGCACGCCGCCTAGCCGCTAGAGTCGCACTTCAGCGATATTCGGGCTCACTGACCCGCTGTTGGCTTGCGAATACAGACGCCGACTGTTGTGTGCCAAGTACCTGGCTTGTTGATCAAATCGCAATAGCCGACCAAGGGATAGAAGCGATAGCCGGCGTAATTAGCGTCGATTCTTTTGAAGAGCATTCTATCGGCAGCGACATACGGTTCCGTAACAGTTATCTCATTTACTCAGACGGGTCTCATCCCCACGTGCACGGCGCAAACATGGGCGTTCGCGCGGATGCATACCGCCGTTCAGGTGGATGGCGGGGACTCGAAACTGCGGAGGATCATGATCTGTGGAATCGACTGATGAGGACAGCCTGCCGACAGCACTCCACAGCACGAGTTAGCGTCATCACCAGTGGACGGCGAGTTGGACGCGCCCCGCATGGGTTCGCAGAGGCTTTGGCTGTTCACGACGAGGCTGCTGCATGCTAATTGACGATCAGGTGGAAGCGCTTCGTAGCTTGGCGCGAGAGAAGATTCCCTTGCCTGGGGCGGGAAGCACTGCGGAACGCCACAGGCGATTGTTCGAAATCGGACGCATAGATCTCTCATTCGCGCGGCTGGCAGAAGCTCATTGGGATGCTGTGGCTATTCTTGCGGAGGGTGGTTACGAGGCGAGGGCAGACTGCATATACGGTGTATGGGCATCGGAGCGGCCGGGCCAACAGCTGACATTGACGCGCCGCGAAGAGTCATTCCGAGTGAATGGCCTAAAGGCATTTTGTAGCGGAGCGGGGCTGATCGATCGAGCGCTAGTTACCGTCGGAGGGATAGAGCAAAGGCTTGTCGATATTGACCTACGTCGGAATAGCGATTTCATTCAGTTTGATCGTTCGGCATGGAAGACGAATGCCTTCCGTGAAACAAGGACAGACACAGCAACGTTCGACCAAGTCAAAGTATCTGCCGCGGACCTGATTGGCGAGCCAGGCTGGTATCTACAACGTCCTGGGTTTTGGCACGGTGCGTGCGGTCCCGCAGCATGTTGGGCGGGTGGCGCAGCCGCTTTGGTGGATTACGCCGAACGCCAGCCGAGGGAAGACCCCCATACCATTGCGCATCTCGGTGCGATGCACGCCTCCATCTGGGCGGTTCTATCGTACCTTGATTCGGCGGGACATCAGATCGATGCTTGTCCGCAAACTCACGACAAAGCACTAATACGCGCGCTTACGGTCAGGCATTTGGTTGAGCAAGCCTGCACAGATGTTCTCCGCAGGCTGCCGCGAGCCTATGGCCCACATCCACTCGCGATGGACGAGGATATTGCTCGCCGCTACCAAGAATTGGATTTATACCTCCGCCAATCTCATGCAGAGCGGGACCTAGAAACGCTCGGCCGTACCGTCTTAGCTTCACTGGGACTGGGGAAAGGCATCCAAGCCACATGTCATACTCCGGCTGATGTGAACCGCTAAGATTCCGCTCGCGGATCGTTCGGGCTCGGAAGGCGAGCGCCTCAGGAAGACAACTTAATATTCAGCGAGCTCATCTTATTATCTGACTGCCAGAAATTGGCCTGCATATCCTCTGCAAACCTCGCAGGTCGGGCAGCTTTGAAACAGCGATTCATGCCTTTGGTAGGGCCTTCTCATGACACATCTCCGTTTAAATCTCGCGGCCTCGGCCGTCCTGTGCGTATTGTGCCTAGCTAACTTCCCGTCCTTTTCCGGCGCTCTGGTTCAATCGCCCAGCGCTCAGACAGCGCCCGATAATTCGGCGCAAAACAAAGATCAGGGCCTAACTGCAGACAATCAGGCTGATGCCAAAGGGGATCGCTTAACGACAGCGAACATCCGGAAGGCCATCGTTGCCGACAAGGACCTCTCCACTTACGCGCACAACGTCAAGATCATCACCGTAAATGGCGCGGTCACTCTTAAAGGACCGGTTACATCGCAAGAGGAAAAGGAAAAAGTCGCCACTGACGCTGCCAGCGTCGTCTCTGCAGACAAAATCACCAACCATCTCACGGTCAAGCAATAATAGGCCGTCTTAACCATAGTCCATCAGGAGCATCACACCATGTCCAGCAAAAATACTGCCGTCTTCGGCATCTATGCGACGCCCGCCACCGCAGAGGCCGCCGTTGATCATCTTCTCGCCAAGGGTTTTGCAAACTCAGCGATATCGGTTCTCTTACCGGACAACGAAAGCACTCGTGCATTCGCCCACGAGAAGAGCACTAAGGCGCCTGAGGGAACCGCTACCGGCGTGGCGACCGGTGGCGTCATCGGCGGAACGATCGGCCTTCTTACCGGTCTCGGCCTGCTCGCCATTCCAGGTCTAGGGCCATTCATCGCAGCTGGCCCGATCGTGGCAACACTGGCGGGCCTGGGCGCAGGCGGAGCTGTAGGCGGCATAGTAGGGGCTCTCGTGGGAATGGGTATTCCCGAATACGAGGCAAAGCGCTATGAAGGTGCTGTGAAGGACGGCGGAAGCCTGCTCTCGGTTCACTGCGACACGTCGGAGCAGATCCATAGGGCAAAAGAGGCTCTCAAGGACACAGGAGCGCGGGATATTTCGTCTGCCGGCGAAGCCGCTTCGAATGACAAATCCGGGGCACGCGGAACCTACGGCAATATCTCCGACGGAGACACAGTCGTGGAACCGGTTTCAGGTCGTGTCCGAGGGGACGCGGTTGTCGTTGATCGTGACGTCGTCGAGGATCGCGAGGTCGTCAGCGGTATTTCTCCAGCCAAAAAATACTGAATCGCAACCACTCAGTAGGAGGATAATGACGGGCCACCCTTAACATGGGTGGCCTTGACCGTGATTGCTTCTGCCGCGAATAACTCGGAGCGGAAGCGGCGACGCGGTGATTGAACGCATGGATCTGCAACCTCATGAACAGGGCACAATTTTGCGGTGGCAGGTCGCCACAGGTAATTTTTCCCGCATGATCACTAGGCACTCTGAAGTCCTTCTACGGCACCAAGTTATTCCGCATGATCAATGATCTCTGGTACAAGGACGCCGTCATCTACTGCCTTTCCGTCGCTACCTTTATGGATGCGAATGGCGATGGCGTAGGTGATTTCACCGGGCTGATGCGTCGCCTGGACTACCTGCAGGGGATGGGTGTTACGACGCTTTGGCTGATGCCCTTTCAGCCGTCGCCTTTCCGAGATGACGGCTACGATATCGAGGACTACTACGGCGTGGATGAGCGATACGGAACACCGGGCGAATTCGTCGAGTTTATGCAGGCTTGTAAGCAGCGGGGCCTGCGCGTCCTCGACGAAGGCGCGTACGCCTATCAGCACGTAAATGTGGCTATACAGCGTCGTGATCCGAACTCCTTCCTTAACTGGATGGAACGCATGATCCGCATGCGCAAGGAGCTTCCAGAGATCAGCTGGGGCGACTACTCATTTGTCCGCACGCGAAATCCGGAGATCCTGGCTATGAGATATGACTGGAAAAATAACGCGGTTCTTTTTCTGCACAACCTTCATTCCGAGCCGAGAGAAGTGCGATTCCCCGTTGACTACGAGGCAGAAGAAGATCGCATCCTGGTCAATCTCCTGTCAGAAGAACACAGCCATCCGGAAAAGGGCAATCGGCATTGTGTCCTGATGGAACCATATGGCTATCGTTGGTTTCGGATTGGCGGTCTAGATTACCTGCTCAAGCGAAGTACCAGTTGATTTGGCGATTGCACCAACATGCGACGTTCTTTAACGCATCCTACCCACTAAGCGCATACACTCCAGGCTCAAATTAACGTCACAGGTTGGGAATGAACAAAAGCACAACGGGTAAGAAGGTGGTTGTTATTACCGGCGCCTCTGCGGGCCTGGGCCGCGCGATTGCACACGCCTTTGCTGAGCGCGGCGCGAAGGTCGCATTGCTGGCCCGCAATCCTGAAGCCCTGACTGCAGCGGCAGAAGAATGCCGGATGCGAGGCGGAGAAGGCCGCCCCATTCCGACAGATGTTTTGGATGCTCAGGCCGTGGAAGCGGCGGCAGATCGCGTCGAAGGCGAACTAGGCCCTATCGATGTGTGGGTGAACAACGCTATGGTAAGTGTCTTCTCGCCTGTGACAGAGAGAGATGGAGGCAGCCGACTATAAGCGTGTGACAGATGTTCTGTATCTCGGTTTTGTGTATGGAACCATGGCGGCCCTGCGTCGAATGCGCCAGAAAGACAGAGGGACGATTATTCAGGTTGGATCGGCGCTTGCGTACCGGTCGATACCGCTGCAATCGGCCTACTGCGCCTGCAAACATGCCATCACCGGCTTCACGGATTCTCTGCGATGTGAGCTGCTGCACGATGAGAGCAGGATTCAATTGACGTAGGTACATATGCCGGCGATGAATACCTGGCAGTTCTACTGGGTGAAGAGTCGCCTGCCCAATAACGCGCAGCCGGTTCCGCCGATCTTTGAGCCGGAGGTCGCCGCTCGCGTCGTGGTGGCCGCAGCACAGGCGCGCCGCCCGCGTCGTGAGTACTGGGTAGGTACGTCGACCGTCACGGCAATCATTGGACAGAAATTTGTTCCAGGAATGCTGGATCGCTATCTCGGCAGGACCGGTTACAAGTCACAGCAGGTTGAGAATGAGCCGCGAGATCCAAATGCCTCCAACAACTTGTACGAGTATGTGCCCGGCGTCAATGGGACGCGAGGCAGGTTTGATAGTAGATCTAAACGCGCCAGCGCGGAGGTTTCTATCTCTTTGTACCGGACCTGGTTTGCTCTCGGAGCGGTCGCGCTCGCGGCGGGTGCGGTGACGGGTCTTGCTACCCAAAAACTGAAGGCTCGATAAAGATGAAGTCGCGCGATCTGGGCGCCTCGAACGCAGCGATTGCAGCGACGGTCGGAGCGATCCTCTCTCTGCTGCCGGTGGCCGCACATCAGATCGGGATGATAAAACATTTGCCTGATCCGCCCGGAGACATCTTTGACTCAGACGGGATTACCACGTCCCGCATGGCGAATCCTTTTGGTGTGCCGGATGCGTTGCTAGGCTTGGCAAGCTATGGGGTTACATTGGGACTGTTGGTGGCCACGCGAGACACGGCATATGCGAAGCCGCTGCTTCGGGCCAAATTGAACGTAGATGCAGCAGCGGCGGCAACAAATGTGGTACGGCAGGTTGTAACATTTCGCCGCATATGCTCATGGTGCACTGCGACGGCTCTGTGCACCGCCGTCATGGTTTCCTGCGGGCGTCGCAGCGTTCGCACATAGTAGACACTCTACTTGCTAATTGCACGTACACCTTTTCCTGCCGCGATGGCGTCCTAGTAAACATAAGCGGACCCACCAGCTACTGCACCACACAGCTCTGATCACCTCCTAGGGAGAGTTTGCATGAATGCTTCAGACATTCTCGTCGCGCGGCTTATCGACTGGGGAGTTGACACCATCTTCGGTCTGCCGGGTGACGGCATCAACGGAGTCATGGAATCGCTACGCAAAGCACAGGATAAGATTCGGTTCATCCACGTACGGCATGAGGAATCTGCGGCATTCATGGCGTGCGCCTATGCAAAGTTCACGGGCAGGCTCGGTGTGTGCCTCGCCACTTCTGGTCCCGGTGGCATTCATCTTCTCAATGGCCTCTATGACGCGAAGCTCGATCAGCAGCCGGTGCTCGCGATTACCGGCATGCAGTACAACGATGTGACCAATACGTTTTCGCAGCAGGACGTGGAGCTCGATAAGCTCTTCATCGACGTCGCCTGTTACAACAACCGCGTCATGAGCGGAGCGCACATGGAGTCCGTGGCAGATCTTGCTATCCGCTCGGCAATCGACAAACGCGGAGTCGCCCACATCACCATACCGATCGACGTGCAACAGCAGTCGATTAAGCAGAGCCGCTCGGAGCGCAACAAGCCGAACCACACGTCAACGCACGGCGCCATCTCCGGCAACGTGCCTTCCAATGCCGACTTGCAGGCGGCCGCCGACCTCATCAACCAGGGTAAGCGCATCGCGATCCTCGCCGGGCAGGGTGCGTTGCATGCCAGCGATGAGCTGCTGCAGTTGGCGGAGACACTCGGCGCGCCGATCGTAAAGCCGCTGCTGGGCAAAGGGTGCGTTCCGGACGACTCGCCTTACACCACTGGCGGTATCGGCCTGCTTGGAACAGCCCCATCTGAGCAAGTGATGGAGGATTGCGACACGCTGTTGATGGTGGGTACCTCGTATCCTTATATCGAATACCTGCCCGAGCCGGGGAAGTGCAAATGCGTGCAGATCGACTCAAATGCGCAGCGCATCGGACTGCGGACGCCCGTGGATGTGGGTCTGGTGGGTGATTCGCAGAAGACGCTGCGCCTGCTTCTGCCGCTCCTCAAGCGCAACGAGTACCGCAAGTTCCTCGAAGAAGCGCAGGACGATATGAAGGATTGGGACGCCATCCTTGAAAAGGAAGGGACCAGCGATGCGATGCCGATGAAGCCGCAGGTCGTCGGTTACCAGCTGAGCAAGTTTACGAAAGAGGATGCCATCATTGTGTCCGACTCCGGCACCAACACCACGGTCTGGGCGCGTTATATGAAGGCTAAGAAAGGTCAGATGCACTCCTGCTCGGGGAATCTGGCGACCATGGCCTGCGGCATGCCATACGCCATCGCCGCACAGGTCGCATTCCCCGGTCGCCAGGTCATCGGGGTCGTCGGAGATGGCGGATTCACCATGCTCATGGGTGAAATCATCACGGCGGTAGCGTACAAGCTGCCGATCAAGCTGGTCATCATCAAGAACAACACACTCGGACAGATCAAGTGGGAGCAGATGGTGTTCCAGGGAAATCCGGAATACCAATGCGAGCTTTACCCGATTGACTTCGTTGCGTTGGCGAAGGCTGTGGGGGCCGAAGGTGTGCGCATTGATGATCCGAAGACCGCCAGCCGGGAGTTCGAGAGAGCGCTGGCATTTCCTGGCCCCGTTGTGATTGAAGCCGTAGTCGACCAATACACGGCTATGCTGCCGGCAAAGATCAAGCCGGAACAGGCGGTGAAGTTCAGCGAAGCATTGATTCGTGGCGAACCGAATCGTCTCCGCATCGCTCTTACAGCAGCGGCGGATACCGTGCGACAAGTGGTCTAGCGCGATCGAGATGTCCGAACCGCTTCCAATTCAGACCGGCCGCAGCCTCTCTTACACCATTCCGACAGACGCTCCGGAAGCTGATGGCACGATTGCATGGGACTCTACGACCATGGTTCTGGTGGAGCTTGAGGCCGGCGATAAGACCGGCCTTGGTTACAGCTACGCACACAAAAGCGCGGCGCTGGTCGCGCGTGAGCTCGTCGAAAAACATTGCCTCAGTCGAGACGCGATGGACATCCACGAGCTTTTCGGCACGATGCGTCGCTCGCAGCGTAATTATGGTAGCGACGAAATCGCCGCAACGGCGCTTTCAGCGGTCGATATCGCCCTCTGGGATTTGAAGGCGAAATTGCTCGGACAATCATTGGCGAAATTACTCGGCATCTGCCGCGATTCTGCGCCTGTGTACGGATCAGGCGGATTCACCTCCTACGATGATAATCAGTTGCGGGCGCAACTCGGCGGCTGGGTAGGGCAGGGAATCCCCCGCGTGAAGATGAAGATCGGAACGCATCCGGAGCAAGACCCGCACCGTATCGCGATCGCGCGAGAAGCCATCGGTGAGAGTACCGAGCTTTTCATAGACGCCAATGGCGCATATTCACGCAAACAGGCTCTATACTTCGCGCAATTGTTCGCCGACAAGCAGAACGTCACATGGTTCGAAGAGCCGGTGAGTTCGGATGATCTTGAAGGCCTGCGGCTACTGCGTGATCGCGCCCCGGCGGGCATGGACATCGCCGCTGGAGAGTACGGCTGGAGCACCCTGTACCTGCACAGAATGATGGAGGTTGGCGCGGTGGACGTGATTCAGGCGGACGCCACGCGCTGCGGCGGCGTTACCGGCTTCATGCAGGCTGTGGCGCTGGCGGATGCGCACCCGCTGCCGCTCTCAGCGCACTGCGGCCCGACTATCCACATGCATCTGGCATGCGCGGCTTCCCCCATTGCGCCATGTCGAGTACTTCCACGACCACGTGCGCATCGAGGGTATGTTCTTCGATGGATTTCGCGAAGCGACGAGCGACGGCGCTATGCACCCGGATTTCACGCGGCCCGGTCTTGGTATTGAATTCAAGAAGAGCGACGCGGAGCGTTTCGCCGATGATCTATGAGTTCCAGCGGAGTGGACCCCAGTGTTAGACACCTCGCCCCGTGCCTTGGCCCGTTCTCTGCCGGGACCCGCTGAAACGGCGATTGTCCACATACAGCACGGCGCGTTCCAGCGTTCGATGTCAATGCTGGTTGCCGCTACGAGCTTCGTCAGCGGATTGGCATTTTCCATCTGATAGTTGTACAGGAAATGTGAACGAATGATGAACGCGGCTGCTCCTGTGGCTGGCGCTAATATGAAGTGACCGCCGGAGTATCCTAGACAGAAATCAAGGAGACCAGGTGCCGGGTACAAATCGTGTAGTCTTCGTCGTTGACGATGAAGACGTGATCGCGCAAACACTCGCAATTATCCTGAATCAAGCAGGTTTTCAGGCAATTGCATTCGATCATCCAGAGAAGGCTATCGCCGCACGGGCGGGGCTGACTCCGGCTCTCCTCATCAGCGATGTCATGATGCCGGGTATGACTGGCGTAGAGCTGGCAATTCACTTTCGTAAAGCTCAACCCGAATGCAAGGTATTGCTTTTCTCCGGGCAGGCCTCAACCGCAGATCTTCTGGAAAAGGCTCGCGCGGAAGGTTACGACTTCGATTTACTCTCGAAACCAATTCATCCCGCAAATCTTCTGGCAAAGCTGGGAGTTTGAACGCTCGGAATCGAATATTCATCGGCCACAACACACATCCAGGGTACAACTGCTCCAAGGGCCAACCTTTACCCCCATAATCTCCTCACATCAGCATGGACTCGCCCATCGCTCCTCGCGGCTCCTTTGAGGACGAAGGTCAAAAGCTCAAAGCCTGCGAAGAAAATCTTCGACGATATCATCAGCTCGCTCTAGCAGGCAGATTGATCAGCGCGTCCATGCACGAGGTCAATAATCGCTTGGCGGCCCTCACCAACCTTATCTTCCTGGCGAGAGCCACACCCGACTGCTCACTCCTCAGCGTCGAATATCTGGATGAAGCGGATAGTCAGTTGCGTAGCCTTGGCGAGATCACCAGCAGAAGTCTCGCCTTCATTCGCCTGGATTTGAAAGTGAAAAAAATCGATTTGGTCGATTTAGCTACTTCCGCGCTTCGCCTCCATCATGAGCAGATTTCCCAAAAAAGAATCAATGTTCAGACGCGGTCTTCTGAATCTGCATCCCGGGGCGCATCGTCCTCGCGCCCCTTTTTTTTGCGATCCGATCCTACTGAATTCGTCGGGACGCTGACAAGTCAGCTTGCTGACGCTCTCTGTACAAAAGTGACCGAGTGAACGGGCGCGCTCACAACGAAAACATGGGCGCGGTCTCATGCAAAAGAAAACCCCTCAGCAATTTCGCCAAGGGGCAATGTGATTCTTAATAAGTCGTCTATGGCAAGAGGGCTTACTCGATTTCGTCCTTCCACGCCTTATGCTCGTCGAGGCTATTCTCGATATCTTTCCATTTCCCTTTCTCTAGGTAACTGAGGTGCCGGCTGGCGCGGCTTTCATCACCATGCCACGCTCGCCATCGCAGCCTACGGCTTCCTGGTGCGGGAGCGGTGCCTTTTTCCCCCTCCGCCAGGTTCGCCGCCAATGCGGGCAGCGAACCTCCGTCTTCGCTTACCCCATGTGCAAAGCAGCTACGCGCCCCGCGGCTCTGCCGGTGCGAACCGAACGGCATAATCCCTGCTCGATCGCCACCGTTCGGCGCCAGATTGCAACCCACCTGGCCCGCTCCCTGCCCAGATGCCCCTGCTGCCTGCGAGATTTCTTATAACACAGTACTACTAAGGCGCAGGCCGTATTCCTGCCGACATTTTGCACAGGTTCGATCTTCATTACGACTCCACCGCACTCCATGTCTTACCGTCTTCAGTCAGGCGCAGCCGGCGACCAGAAGCTGGCCACTCAAGCAAGCCGCGTAGATCGGTAGAACAACACCGTGCTGGACAACCCTAGGTCACGTTTTGAAATCTCCACACAGGCTTACTGCGGCACTTTTTTGACTTAATAACTTAAAAGCTATAGGAGTTACAACAACAGCGTCGGTTTTCCACCATCTTGTCTGACTTTCCACCGAAATAATCAATTAGTTGTAGCTACTTTTACCAAGCTTGGACCGTACAATTTCCCCCAACGAAACTAGCATCCGGGAGGGAAGTAAAAAAGAATGAAACAAGAAGTTTGCCCAGTTTGTAACCAGCCACTACCGAAAGGTGTAGCTGCACACGATCTACACCAGCAACTAGAAGAGAGGGATCATGCCGTCGAAGAGGCGGCAAGGAAGGCGGAAAGAACACTGCTTGACCGGGAGCGCAGGCAGATTGCAGCCGACGCCGTCGCACCCGCCGTTCCGCCTTCCATGATTTTAGGATCGTACTTTCGGCTCCCCGGACATAATTCGTCGCCGCCATGAGCCGCGCACTTTATTTCGTAAACCTCGCAGAGATTACCAATGAATGCCTCCGGCTCAGAACCGGGCGAAAAACGATGACCCTTCACAGGTTCCCATGATATTGAATTGCGAACTTTCCGCGCAGGTTCAGGTTTGAATTCTCCCTGCTAAGCGCAGGGAACGAAGGGATGCCCTTGGCTGAACCGCTCGAACGGCTGATTAATTACCAGTCGCTGGTGCGCCGCGTGGTCGATGTGTTCGGCGCCACACTGTTTGTCGACATTCTTGCGCGCGTGGCCGGCGTTGAGGATCCTCGCGACATTCCGAACCAGAACCTGCAGCAGGTCGTGGACTCTTCGATGAAGGCTTGCCTTCGCGGAATGCAAAGCATCCGCGAATTCGCGTCCGAGTTTCCGGAAACGGAGTTTTACATGATTCTCGACGAACTCGAAATCCGGTCACTGGACCGTATTATGAGCTTCGAGTTCTTCCTGAAACTGGGCAAGGCGATGAAGGAAGCCTCAGGAAAGACGGCGGCTTAATCCAGGTCGCTAATCCAAAGGCAAGTGAAGGGGACGCAAACTGCCTCCCCTTCATCTTTGAGGTGACAGCCCATGAACATCATCCAGTGCTCGATCTGCCGCCGGACGGCTGCCTGGATGATCGACGGCGACATCTTCTGCGAGGGTCACAAGGAAGCAATCATCGAGGAGTTCGGTGTCGATCCCTTCCTAATACGCCGGTTGAGGACCGTCGACCGCACTTTCCACGCCGCCGGCCACTTCTCAATGTTCCGGTGAGCCAAGAAGCTTGTTCGGAAAAAGAAGTCCGAGGAGAACGAAGGCGGCGGTCGCGCCTCCAGGAGATAAAAGGCCATGGCGAAGATCCTTCAGCTGCAGGCAGAATCATCCATTGTCAGCATTCCCTTGAGTCTCGCCATGTACTGCGAGAACTGCAACACCATTTCCAACTCGCGGCCGCATCGCTGTGGCGTTTGCGGAAGCAGTGCCGTGCTGTTCGTCGAACCGATCCTTAACCCGGATCCGGATCCCGCAAACTGGGCCACAGGCCGGGTCCGGTTCTCTTACCTGCGCGCGGTCGGCGCATAATCTGACCCGAACCAATTGGTCGTGATCACTGACAATTTGAGCGCGACGACTCTGCCGCGCAACGAAAGCTTCACAACGTTGCTGACGGCCGGATTTGCAGAAGTCCTGCGGGGGTCTGTTTCACTCCCGGAAGCTAAGACCGCGCACTGACGGGAATTAACGCAGGGTCATGATAATCCTAACTACTCAGCGAAAATTCTTCACCAGCATGAGGTCAACGGCCGACGTATCGACCTGTGAGAAGATAATCCGCGTGCCATCGGGTGATACGGCGAACCCCGGGTCACCCTGGGGTGGCAGACCAGCTAACTCCGCGACTCTGGACACCCGCTTACTCGCCAAATCGAAAAACTCTATGGCCGGGCGTGGGCCGGCCTCCGAAACGTAATAGACCCCACTCTTCGACAAAGCCCAGTCCCCCCAATATTCCGGAGAAAGATCCGCAAGTATTCGAGTTTCATCACCGCCGCCAGTTGGCATCCGCCAGATCCCGGGCTCGTTATCTTTGGCGTAGTAAAGATATCTACCGTCTGACGACTCGAACGCCGCAAAACCGCCATGTCGCGTAACTCGCACAGGCCGCCCTCCGCTTGACGGAACCTTCCAAATCTGTGAGCCGTCGCGGCGATTGGAGCAAAAGTACACGAACTTTCCATCCGACGACCAACTCGGGACCTTGTCTTCGGACTTTCCATCGGTGAGCGGCACCGGGCTGCCGCCCTCGGCGCTGATCATCATCACCTGGCTGTGACCGGTTGGCCGGGAATCAAAAACTATCTGCTTGCTGTCTGGCGACCATCGCGGCATACCGCTGACTACCTTGAGAAATGTCAATTGCTGTGGCTCCGAGCAGTCGGTGGCGCCACATGTCCAAATCTCGTTGTAGCCGGAGCGCTCTGTCGTGAAAGCCAGTCTTTTGCCGTCCGGCGAGAACTGGGGACCATTGTTCGAGGCCGCGGAAAAAAGAAATTGACTTGGGCCCCCGCTGACCTTACGGCCGTTTTGAGAGAGAGCAATGCTCCACAGGTTTGGACGAATCAATCCCTGAGTGTAGGCAAGCCGGTCACCCTTACGCGAAATTGTTGGGCCTGTGGCGATAGCACCTCCTACAGGCAGTCTTTCGGGCTCGCCACCCGCGAGGGAAACAGCCCAAAGCGACAGGCCGCCATCGCGGTGGGAGGAGAAGATGATTTTCTTTCCGTCGGCACTCCAGGTGAGACCGGACGCTTCGGCTTTGTCGAACGTCAACTGGCGAGCAGGGCCGCCCGATAGCGCAACATTGTAAACGTCTGGCGTCCCCTCCCCGATGACTCGTATGAACGCTATCGATTTCCCATCGGGTGAGAACACCGGATCCTGATCACCAACGATATTGCCTGCGGGGAATGTCAGCTGGTGCGGTTGCAAGTCTTCTATAGACATGAGGAACAAAGCGAAAGGAGTGTCTGGTGAGTTCTTTTCGCTGAAGACCAGAACGGGAGCCGCGGGTGACCAACCCAGGCCATTGCAACCTACCGTATTCCGGAGCCTCCTTTCAGGTCCGCCGAGTGAAGGTACCAGGAAGATGCCCTGGTCTTCGCCAGAGCATCGCATGAACGCGATATAACGGTCGTCCGAACTCCAAACGTCACAACACACGAAACCGCTGCTCTGGGTGAGCTGCAGCGGCCGCTCGGTGCCAATGCGCTTCACGTAAACATCGGTCCGGTTACCCGAATTTCCATCCCAGACAAAGGACACCTGCTCACCATCAGACGAGAAGGCGGCCTCAGTTTCGGCTCCCGGAAGACTGGTTAACGGAACTGTCGTCATGGAGGGGCGGGCGGCCGAACGGCGGAAGATATAACCCGTAGACCCAAGTCCGAGTAGTAGAGCGATCACTGCAAGCGGCAACAAAATCGCGCGGCCGGGAAAACGGAACATCCACCTCGCATCTGTCCTTTGGTTTGAATCTGATTGTGAGACCGCCGGCAGACTCTCAGCTGCGGCAGAATGGTTTCCGTTCATCCATTCCACTGGCGCGGTGAAACGATAGCCCCGGCGCGGGAGGGTTTCGATCAGCTGACTCTTGGCTCCCGCCTGCCCGAGAGCTTCACGGAGCTTTGCCACCGCTTTATTCAGGCTGTGATCGAAATCAACAAAGGTATCCGCCGGCCAGAGCTGGTTTCTCAGTTCCTCCCTGGTCACCAGTTGCCCGGGGCGTTCCAGCAGAATCCGAAGCACCTGAAACGGCTGCTCCTGTAGCGGAACTTTTCGCCCCTCGCGAAACAGCTCACCACTGCCGAGATCTACTTCGAACTCCGCGAACCGAATCCGGTCGGAGGCCGTCTTTGGGTGCATGACGGGGCCACCCCTCGCCTGTGCGCCGAGTCTATCGCATGTTTTTCGCTCCTACAATGCAGCCCGTCACTCCGGGCAAAGAACTGAAAACACTAGGGGACAAAAAAGGGACTCACGGGTAATACGCGCGCCATTGCCTGTCGGCCGCTCGAGGAAGCCAAATCCTTCCCACTTCTGTGACCGACACGGTTTGAGCCACAGAATTTTGAGGAGGACAACTTTCCATGCCCAGGACTCTGTTCCAGCCAGCTTGTCTCATATTCCTGTTGCTGCTCAGCGCGGCAACGCTACCAGCCCAACCCGTCGCCGTCTCTGTGTATGGCACCGGAGTCAACAACCCACGCGGTCTTGCCTTTGGTCCCGACGGCAATCTCTACGTTGCGGAAGGCGGCGCGGGAGGCACCATGACCACCACGGCTGCCGACTGCACCCAGGTTCCCGCTCCTGTCGGTCCCTACAGCGGCGGATTTACCGCGCGCATTTCCAAGTTCGACCGCCACGGGAACCGCACCACGGTCGCCGACGGATTGCCCTCCAGCCAGACCAGTCCGGATCAGGGCAGTCTCGTCAGCGGCGTTTCCGGTGTGGCCTTCATCGGGGACCAGCTTTACGCGATTTTGGCCGGCGCCGGTTGCAGTCACGGACTGAAAGGCACGGTGAACGCCGTGCTGCGGATACATCGAGACGGGACCTGGAGCCAAGTCGCGGACCTGAGCGCATTTCAAATGACCCACCCCACGGCGAATATTTCATTGTCGGCCGATGATTTCGAGCCCGATGGCACCTGGTACAGCATGATCGCGGTTAACGATTCTCTTTACGCTGTCGAGCCGAATCACCAGGAGATCGATCGCATCAATCCGTGGACCGGGGAGATCCGGCGCATCAGTGACGTTTCGACCTTCGATAGTTCGAAATGGATTGGGCCTACGGGGCTCACCTACCACGACCATGACTTCTACTTCGGCACTCTCGGAAAGTTCCCCATCGTTGATGGGAGCTCAAGTGTTTACCGCTTGAAATACCATGATGATTTCGATGTAGTGGAATCCGATTTGACCACCGTTGTCGACGTCGCCTTCGACGATTGCGATCGCCTGTATGTCCTGGAGAACACTACCGGAGCCGGCAATGTGTTTCCCACGCCGATGACGGGGGACATCGTGCGCTTCGATCGTGACGGATCACGTCACGTTATCGTCACAGGTCTCTTCCTGCCGACCGCGATGATCATGGGACCTGACGGCAACTTATACGTGTCGAACGTAGGATTCGGGCCGCCACCAGTGGGAGCGGGGCAGATACTGAAGGTCGAACTGCCTAAGGAACGGGAACATTTTTAGAAATTCCAATGTGGAGTAGTGATTATCTGGCGTAGTGACACGCTGTTTTATCAGAGGAGGATTTCATGCGTATTGGTTTGCCTTTATGCCGGGCCCTCTTTTCAGTAGCCGCAGCATCTGCTGTTGTAAGTATGTCTGCAGCTCAACGACCAGCACCAACTCCAACCACGGAAATAACAATACCAAAAAAATTAGTATTCAAGACGAATACTCAATCAGCGCTGTTCCCACCGAAGGCTGCGCCGGTAGGCAGCCCTGCTACTACCATCCTCTGCATCGATAGGACAGACGCCGGGTCTTCTTCTGTCGTGCCCGTCTCCTGCACCAGCAAACCTATTGGTGATAATGGTGGAAGTGATCCGTCGACGCAATGCGGTACGTCTTGCACCACTGACCCAAACGACAGCAGCACCATGACGTGCACCTACACAAATGACGGTTGCTACCCTACTCAAAATGAAGAAAGCCCGGACCCCGTCACCCAGTGTGATCCAGATAGCGGCACATGTAGTTCCCCTACCGGTGGAGCAAGTAGTGTAGGAAGATCGGGATCAGGACGTGACGATTTCTGCCAACTAGTTTATGCGGGCCTTGAAAATAGTTGCAAAGGTGTTCCAGTTGCCGAGCGAGCGGGATGTACCTATATTGCTTGTCAAAAGGCCAGTACCTGTCAAGGGCAAGGGGCCCCAAAATGTATCGCGCCTCCTACACGTTCAGGACATAAATCCCTAAACGAAAGTTGCCAGATTCAATATGAATCGAACATGAGCTATTGTTCGACTCAAACAACAGCTCGTGTTCAAAGTGTTTGTATGACGACTACGTATGCATCTCTGGCCGGGTGTACACGGAAGTCCGCAATTCTTGCCCCAAGATAGACACAACGGTATCAGTAGGCATGATGGACTCGTTTCACACGGCTATCAAGTTCTAACTGTCTATCAAACCTTAATGGGCTCATGGGTGAGTCAACTCAGAAGTCCGGGTCTCCTAGCATGTTACCGCCGAGTTCCTGCAAAACGGGATTACTGAGATGGTCCGCGTGCGCCGTGAAAGGCGTTTAGTCCCCAGCTATTGCAATTCACCGCGAACCTCAAGGTGGAGTTGATCGGCATGGAAGCCTGCGGTGGTTCCCACTTTCTTGGCCGTGCTCTGCGGGAGCAGGGTCACGAGGTACGTTTGATTCCTGCGCAATATGTAAAGCCCTACGTGAAGACGAACAAGAGTGACCATATCGACGCGGAAGCGATCGCCGAAGCGGTAGGAAGACCGACGATGCGCTTTGTGCCGATTAAGAGTGATGATCAGCTAGATCTGCAGTCGTTGCACCGGGTACGTGAGCGCTGGATCATGCGCCGTACCGCAGTCGTCAATCAGATTCGCGGGCTGCTGCTGGAGCGAGGCATCACCCTGCGCAAGGGGCGACGGTATGTGGATGAAGCTTTGCCTAGGATTCTCGCAGATCCGGCGACGAAGCTCTCGGGGGCGGTTCTTGTACTGCTAACGGAACTGAAGCTGGAGTTGGCTCAACTGGCAGAGAAGATCGACCGGGCCGATCAGTCAATGGCGCAGATGGCTGGGGAGAACGAAGCCTGCCGTCGGCTGGTCACCATGCCGGGAGTGGGTCCAGTTATCGCCACAGCGATTATCGCAACGATCGGTAACGGCGCGGCATTCCGCAAGGGGCGCGACTTTGCCGCCTGGCTGGGAGTGGTTCCCGAGGAGCACTCGACTGGCGGCAAGCAAACGTTGTGGAAGATTCCCCTTCGTGGAAACCAGTACCTGCGCAAGCTGTTCGTGCAGGGAGCCAGAGCCGTAATGCAACACAGGACCAAGCAGTCGTCTGGATTAAGCGCCTGGCTGGAACAGCTCACGGCACGAACGCATCACAACATCGCCATCGTGGCGCTGGCCAATAAGTTGGCACGGATGGCTTGGGCAGTGCTGGCCAAGAATGAAGTCTACCGGCCACCGCTACTCGCTGGTACTGCCACTATCTGACTGGCCCTGCAGATGACGCCTGGAAGAACACCCGGCTTGGAAATCGCTGCCGCGATTCCCACATCCGCAGACCAGCGACGACTACGGAGTTTTATTTTCCTGCCAGGTCTGCTGGCGAAGAAACGAGATGGCACCACGGTCTAACCGTCGCTCTGAAAACCGGTTCCATTGCGAAGTTTGAGTGAGCGGATTTGGTACGGTAAGGCATGTCGATTACCGCTGCCAGGCCGTTCAAGGGACGCCAGTATTCAGGTGAAGTGATCCTAACAGCGGTGCGTTGGTATTTGCGATACCCGCTGGCTTACGAGCATGTGGCCGAATTGTTGGCGGAACGGGGACTTGCCGTGCATGCCAGCTGCATATGGCGCTGGGTGCAAGCTACGCAGCGGAGTTAAACAGACGATGTCGCCCGCATCTGAAGGCCACCAACAAGAGTTACCGCGTGGATGAAACCTATATAAAGGTGAAAGGCCAGGAGAAGTATCTTTATCGAGCCGTGGACTCCACAGGCCAGACCATCGATTTCCTGCTCACAGCCAAACGCGATGCGGCTGCTGCGAAGCGGTTCTTTCGAAAGGTGTTTTGCTCTTCTAATAATCCAATACCGCGAGTCATCAATGTCGATAAGAATCCAGCTTACCCCGCTGCGATCAGAGCGCTGAAACGCGACGGCATACTGCCGCGCCGAGTGCGGCTGCGACAATGCAAGTACCTCAACAACATCGTCGAGCAAGACCACCGGTCGGTGAAAAAACGAACGCGGTTAGCCAAGGGCTACGGTTCGTTTCAAAGTGCCTGGCGAACACTTGAAGGAATCGAGACGGTGAACATGATCCGGAAGGGACGAGTGAGGTGGGTAAGCAAAGATGATGTCAGCGCTCAAGCGCGCTTCGTAGCGAAGCTGTTCGGCATCGCTGCCTAGATTTCTCTCCTGCAGCTCCATCTCGCTCTCGATCCCTGCTCACTCAAACTTCGCAACAGAACCCTCGCGGTATTGGATTATTAGAAGAGCGAAACACCTTTCGAAAGAACCGCTTCGCAGCAGCCGCATCGCGTTTGGCTGTGAGCAGGAAATCGATGGTCTGGCCTGTGGAGTCCACGGCTCGATAAAGATACTTCTCCTGGCCTTTCACCTTTATATAGGTTTCATCCACGCGGTAACTCTTGTTGGTGGCCTTCAGATGCGGGCGACATCGTCTGTTTAACTCCGCTGCGTAGCTTGCACCCAGCGCCATATGCAGCTGGCATGCACGGCAAGTCCCCGTTCCGCCAACAATTCGGCCACATGCTCGTAAGCCAGCGGGTATCGCAAATACCAACGCACCGCTGTTAGGATCACTTCACCTGAATACTGGCGTCCCTTGAACGGCCTGGCAGCGGTAATCGACATGCCTTACCGTACCAAATCCGCTCACTCAAACTTCGCAATGGAACCCTTACCGCTTGCCCGTTCGCTTCCAGTTAGCCCATCTTTTCTTCATGGCGGCGCTGATTCGCGCTCGCCCCTCGGCACTCAGGGTGCGCTTTCGTTTGCGTATCCCGATGCCAGTGCCGCTGCCAGCGAGCAGTTTACGGGCTTGTTGCAGTCGGGATATCTCGGCGCCGATTGCAGCAATCAGGTTAGGATAGTTGATAGGCATATAGGTCTAGTTTACATTGCTGTTTCTCGGATCGGCGTCGATTGCGGCGATCAGTTCGGTTTTGTTCATGGGCGATCTGGAATGGCGTATCCTCGGCTTAGGTGTGCGGGGCTATATGTCATCTAATTATGAACTAGTCAGCGTGTCAGGACGTTTGCAGGGAATGGGCCGCGATGTCGCCTGTACGGTATTCGCTGAAAAGGTATCGCTCCGCGGCACTGACGTCTCTGAGTATGTTCGTCCGCTCATTACCGGTGCTCCGCGAGGCTTGCAAAGCGGCCCATACAAGCTGAC
>Ga0206870_1032_pt1 | contig 37546 bp, 41 predicted proteins | sample Alteio_BWOrgCont_36_FD_152620 | JGI IMG/M metagenome (GOLD analysis project Ga0206870, IMG submission 152620) | Enriched cells from forest soil in Barre Woods Harvard Forest LTER site, Petersham, Massachusetts, United States -... | ecosystem: Environmental > Terrestrial > Soil > Temperate forest >... | reverse complement strand
GCCGACCGCATGTGGCTGGTGCCGTGAGCCACCGTCAAGTACTCCCAGCTTACGACGCCGTTTTCTATCATCATTGCTTTCCCGTACCGTGTGCCTTGATATGTCCTCATTCCGCCCTCGCCGTGCTAACGCCATTCCAGTGGGGATTCGTCAAGTGCATCAGGTCGACGAGACCACACTGATGAGTCAATTCGAACGGACCCAACAGAAATGCTTCTCTAACCGGGGGCGCTGCGGTTCTATAGCAAAGGAGGCATATTGAATCCCAAGTTCCATCATCGGAATTATGCCTGTGGTGGAAGCGTTGCCGTTTGGGGGGAAAGGACATAAAAGCCCCGATCTACTTCTCTGGCGCTCTTCCGTTCAAGATTACGTAAGGGATGTACCTTTAGCATACGCCTGTTTCGGTCATTGCGCCGTACTTGCCTGAAGGTGGCGAAGCCGCCGAAGCCGCCGAAGAAGAGCGACCAGCTTTGTAGGATTAGACCAGAAAGCTCCACAAAGTGACCGAACCAATGGGCGTGCTAATGCGAAAACGTGGGCGCGTTCCTAGCGACTTTGATGGGGTGATCTATAGTCAGGTGGGAGGCGCGCTTATTCAACGCGCCGTGTCTGGGTTTGCAGAAAGGAAATCCGACCATTGGATACGGTTGCTGGTTGGCAGCCGCTGTATAGAACAACGCAGATGGGAACCTGAATTGTTGTCAGCGTATCAGCGTGGCTTCGTGTTTAGAATTGCCCGTTTGTGTGAGTGACTAGTTCCAAACGGGCATAACGCCTTCTTACGCTGCGCCCATCTCTTCTTCTTTGCCGCGCTGATTCGCGCTCGCGCATCTGCACTCATGATGCGCTTCGGTTTGGCTTCACGGCGCGGTTTAATCGCCTATCTGAGTGTCATCAGGGCAGCAAGCAGTTTGCGTGATTGTTGCAGTCGAAAAATCCCGGCGTCAATGGCAGTGATCAATTCGGATGTGATCATAACTTTTCGTCTGGCGGCTTGATAACCGCAGCAAGGTCGATAAGCGCTTTTGGACACCCTTCAGCAACTGGATCGACTTCTGACACCCTACACCTGCCCCGCACTTGTTCCTTGCGAGCCGCAAAGTCTGAGTTAACTTGCGGCATTATTTGATCAGCGCGCTTCAGTTCTTCCTCTATCTTGGGTAAGAGGGGAGTGAGAATTGTTTTAAGTGTATGGGCCATATCATTCTGTACCATCTGTCCGGCGTAACCCGTTAGCGGTGAATTAGGATACATTTGAGCACGTCGGTCGAGAAACTTAGTCTTAAACTCCTGCGTAATTGAATCCGCAAGCTGATCTAAGTTCTCGCTAACCATAATCCGCTGCTCTGAGATGGATAACCCGATGGGGACTACCGTAATATTTGGCGTATATATGGTTTGTTCAGTCGCGACAGTCCCACTGGTTAGTACCCTTGCTACGATTGCACAATCATGTGGATCGTAGTTTAGCTTGAAGCAGTCGGCGATGTGTCCTAATCTTTCGTTCGCCCTATCTAGTTTCGATTGAACTTCCGTGATCTCTTGCTTATGGTTTCGTTCGGCATCCGCTTTGCTTTGTTTATCTACCCAATAGCTCGCGACAGCAGAGATAAATGTGAACACCGCAATCGTGAGTGTCCCCAATTTCACCCATTTCGCTACCTTGGGGTTTTCTGTGCTCAAGCGAATAAAGGTGAACGCGAACACACCGCACGCGGTAAAAAACGTGAAGCACGGAGGAAACAGAGGGTGTCCCAAGATTCCAATTAGCTTTTCCATCGCAAATATCATCCCCAAAGGCATGAGGTACGCGGCCCGATACCATCATTTAACCTTGGCCAACCACCCGTTTCAGAATCATCTTCGCCAGTGACACGCTGTCCGCCACCGTGCTCAATAGTCGTGGACTCGGTGTGCTGATATCCTCGCGTGCCAACCTGACAGCGGCAATGATGGCAGCAGCAATCACAAGCGTCGAGAGAAAACGATCCTGTGTCCTGCGCTCGTCCTGCTCGCGTGCGATGGCGCGTCTCAACTCGCCCATGTGCTACCTCGCGCCGCCTTGTGCGCTTTGCACGGGGTTCTTGTCTAGCTGGTGGGACAGTCTACCTTGGAAGATTTCAGCGGGGAGGTATCGCCGCTTCTCGCCGCAAAGTGGACACTCCGCAACGATCCACGTGTCCGGCATCGTCAGCACGGGAGCGGGGATATTCTGACGGCAACGCTTGCAGGTGATGACGAAGGGGTGCAGGTGCGTGCGCGGTCCTTGGAACATTGAAATGATGGTAGGCGAACAAGAGGCGAAGATCAATAGGGATGATGCTGTGGATTTAGAGTGGAAGGCCATGGCGAATCCTGAACATCTCGCGAAGCTCAAAGAAGGGGTCGAGGCTTGGAATCGTTGGCGGAAAGAGTTTCCGGATATCCGCCCGCTTCTAAACGGAGCAGACCTTCGTGGCGTCGATTTTAGGGTGCTGCCCGACCCAGTTTCCCGCGACCATCCGGACAGCGGGAAATTTTTCGGGAATCTTTTACGCCAAAGAAATTATGCGCCAAGCGAAGTGGGGGTCAATTTTGAAGACGTAGAACTCAACGATGCAAGATTCAATGAAGCGAATCTAGCCCGAGCAAATCTCACACGTGCCAAGCTACAGCGAACAAAATTCACCGGGGCGATCCTGCGGGAAGCTGAGATTTTCGATTCGAATCTTTCGGGGGCCATGCTTGAGGATGCGGACCTCCGAAAAGCCCGGCTTGGAAAAGTGTCCCTTCAGGGAGCGAATCTCCGTGGCGCGAACCTCAGCGGTGCCCACCTCTCCTCCGTAGACTTAACTGATGCCAGACTCACTTGGGCTGATCTTCGAAAGGTTACTGCCCATGAATCGACGTTTGTCAATGCTGACCTCAGTTATGCTGACCTTACCAAGGCCAGTCTCGCATGGTCGAAACTCGGCGGAGCGAATCTCTCTCAAGCGAAGATGGTTTTCACAGACTTATTTGAAGCGGATATCGCTGGGTGCCGAATCTTTGGAATCTCCGCATGGGGCGTCAAACTTGGTGGCACCAAGCAGTCAAACCTCATTATTACTCGGGAGGACGAAGCTACAGTCACGGTAGACAATCTTGAAGTCGCCCAATTCATCTATCTGCTGCTAAATAACGAGAGAATCCGGCATGCCATCGACACGATCACATCCAAGGTCGTCCTGATTCTGGGGCGGTTCACGGATGAACGTAAGCCGGTACTTGATGCGTTGCGCGATGAACTCCGCAAACGCGACTACCTGCCAGTTCTGTTCGATTTTCAGAGACCAGACAACAAAGACTTGACGGGGACTGTGACCACGCTTGCGAACATGGCGCGGTTCATCATCGCCGACCTGACCGACCCAAGCAGTGTGCCGCACGAGTTGGCAACGACTGTTCCCACAACTCCAGTTGCCCTTCAAACGATCATTCTGAAGGGACAACATGAATATGCGATGTTCGCAGATTTGAAGAAGAGATACCGATGGGTCCTAAGCCCTTACCGATACGACAGGCAGGAAACACTCTTGGCCAATTTGGATGCCAAAGTGATAAGACCTGCGGAAGCCAAGGCACGAACACTCATGCCAAAGGCATCGAGATTGAGTGTGCCCAAAGTGTGACGCGATTGTAACGCACGTTGTTGCAACTGATCGCGTTTATCACTGCGATCAGTTCGCGATGTGTTCAGATGCGTTTAAGGCTAAGGTTACCGGCCTGAAACCGCGCTGTTCTTTGCACGAGCGCGAACCAAAACCTTTTGACACGAGGAATACACCGAAGACCAGAAATGCACCTAATAGGAATCCATCCCAGAAATGGTTGGAAAGCATGTTTGAAGCTCCAGACCGGAACTTCAATTTTCGGTTCGCGGCTGAGTCTACCAAGACGATCGCACGCATCTCGCATTGGATAAGCGAACTCCGGCAGGTCGTCTATTGGCCAAGAACGGCGGTGGACATTGCAGGATTCTTTCTACGCCCAAACTCGGCGGCCTGCATCACCGTTATTATGGTCTGGCCGCTTGAGCTGCTGTTCGAACATCTCTTCGTGAGAGTTAAAGATGAACTGAGAGCGAGGTATGGCTGCTGATCTCTCGCCGCCCCACTCGGCACAGTCTCTCTGTGACTATCCGTGGTCACCCAACACGCCCGGCTGCGGTCGCGAATCTGCCTGTGAGTTCAAAACGCAGGTTCCTTCTGCGCTCGGATGACAATTTGGCGAGTCACACCATAGGAACCTAACGTTTTTGAGGACCTATCCTGTAATTGGGCAGTCCAGGCGCGCACAGCAAAATTAATTCCGCGGGCCAGTGGATTGACCGAACCGAGCAAGTCAGTCTAAACGATCTCTTCGACCGGATGACCACTCAGGAGCTTGAAGACTACGTGCCATCAGGCGCATTGCCTGAGTGGTTCCGAACGACAGCAGGCCCAAGCGAATAATCACCGAGGGTGCTTATGCGGGTCCCTACCAGAAAAGGATTTCGTGGTTGTGCCAAGCGGTGTCTTTTAAGCAAGAGATAGCCGAGAAGATTGCCTTGCTAAGCAGAGGTACCTCCTCTTATGGGTTACCAGGGCGAGGGACGAAATCGAGAAACACTGTCCCCATTGATATTCGACGACTTGTGCCGGCCGCGTTGCCTTCGAGATGAAAAACTACATTATCGTACATCGTAGATCGCAACCTGCTTCGGCCCGAGTGTCAGTATCAACGTACGCATCTTCAACGTCACGGGTATATGGGTGCCTGCTGCAGGAACGAACTCTGTGCAGCCCTGGAGCGTCGTGTCAGTGGGATCCACCTGCAGGGTTGTAGCTTCCTCCGCATTGTTCACCGCCACGAGCACACGCCATGGATCGCCGTGCCCGCAGCCTGCCGTCAAATCACGCGAGCGCACGTAGACCAAGGACGTAGCATTGTGCATGACATCCTGCTGCCCGCCATCGGCGAACACCGCGTTGCTATTGCGGAAACGCAGCAGCCCGGCCACCCAGTCATGCATCTCGTTTTGCTCGGGCGTGCGCCCGGCGGAGGTGAACGCTTCTTGCCTGCTGCCTAGAAAGCCGCCTGGAAAATCATGCCGATTTTCCGGATCATCCCCGCCCCTCATCGCGATCTCGTCGCCTGAGTAAATCTGCGGCATGCCGCGCATGGTCAACAGAATCGCAAAACCCAGCTTCATCTCGGCTACCGTCGCCCCCAGCATACTCATAAATCGAGACGTGTCATGGTTGCCAAGGAAGGGGACCAGCCGCTCCGGATGCGGATACAAAGAATCCTCGCCCCAGACCTTGGCCAGCTCCGTCATCGGCGCGCCCTTCAGCAACACATCGCGCAGCGCAAAGAATGTGGGAAAATCAAACGGCGTCCATAGGCCTGTGTCCACCTGGCCGTTCAGGTCGTCGCGCATCACACCCCCAGCAAACGCCGAGGTGATCACCGGATCGGGATTAAAAGCCTCGCCCACCGAGGTAAGCCGCGGGAAGACCGCGTGCAACTCGCTGTGGTACGCGTGCCAGAACGGCCGGTCAACGTAGGGAAACGTGTCAATCCGGATGCCGTCCGCGGCCGCCTGCTCGACCCACCAGATTGTATTTTGTATCAGATACTGTGACACATCCGGATTTTCCTGATTCATGTCCGGCAGCACATTGGCAAACCAGCCGTCGAGGATGTCTTTCTGGTCCCGCCACGGGGCATGCGGGTTTATTAGCGGCGCAAATTCGCCCTGAGCCCGATCATGCTTCGCCTCTGTTCCGTGGAACCAGTCCGGCTCCGGCTCATCCTTGACCCACGGGTGCTTCGGTCCCACATGGTTGGGCACCATGTCCAGCACCAGCTTCATCTGGCGCTGGTGCAGTGCGTCGCTCAGGGCTTGCAGGTCGGCAAGCGTGCCGTAGTGCGGGTCCACCCTGTACACGTCGGTCGCCCCGTATCCGTGGTAGCTCTCCGCTTCGCCCTCATTGGCATAGACCGGAGTAATCCACACGGTCGTGACACCGAGCGACTGCAGATAGTCGAGATGCTTCGTCACCCCGCGCAGGTCGCCGCCGTGCCAGCCCCGCGGCTTACGCAGCTCCGCCGCATGGTCCACTCCGTCGTTCGCCGTATCCCCATGGGCGAACCGATCAATCATGATGAGGTACATCGAATCCTTGGCTGAAAATCCCTGAAATCGTTCGCTCGGCGGCTTCCGGTGCTGTAACTCATACACCAGCGTAATCGCACCGTGGGTAGACGTGACGTGCAATGCGATTGATTCAGGCGCACTAGCCTGATCACTCAGCCACACGAAAGCGTAGTGACCATTCTCTGAAAAGTGGGTCTTGGTCACCGACACCCCGGTCCCGCTCGCAGATATTTCGGTGTCCCTCAAGTTGCGGCCGTAAAGCAACAGCATGGGAGCGGGCATATCTGCCCACCAGTTCGGCGGATCGACTTGGTACACGCACGGGGCCGGCGAGACGTTCCCAGCCGCGGGGCAGTCGGCCGAGAGCTGCGCCAGCGATGTCGCACAGCAGCCGGCGGCAATTAGACCGAGAGCGATCGCTTGCCGAATGCGCTTCATAGAAACCCTTCTGTCCGCGATCGCGGACCAATATCGGCAGATTCTGTCAGTTATTCGAGGGGAGCGCGGGCGATCACATCCAGGACCAGATGCGCCACGACAATTGATTGTCGTGGCGCACCTGGTCGGTTACGCGTTAGAACGTGAAGCGGGCCGCCAGTTGCAGCTCACGTTGCGAGTCGAGCTGAGTGCCGGTGACCTTGCCATAATTAGGGTCAGTTAAGGTGCCATCTGGATTCGTGAACTGCGGCGTGTTTGTAAAATTGAAGGCATCGCCGTGCAACTCGAGAACGTACCGCTCTGTGAGCTGGAAGTTCTTCTGCAGCGAAATATCCGCGACGCGTTGCCCTGGGCCATAGACCTGGTCGCGCGGGAGCGTGCCGATGCGAGTGAACACGTTTTGACCATTCGCGAGGACCACCGGCGGCCGCGCGAACGAGCCCGTGTTGAACCAGCTTCCGCTGATGCTTTTCGGATAACTAATCGCCCTGACGAGGTCCGGACGATCGGCATTCGAGGTGCCACTGCCCGCTGCCAGGTCGAACGGGTTTCCAGTCGCGACACGACCGATGATATTGATCTGCCATCCACCGACCAACAGGTTGGTCAGATAGTTGACTCCTCCACCGAAGTGCTGTCCCCGGCCAAACGGCAGATGGTAAAGGATCGACGAGCTGAAAACGTTCCGCTGGTCCTGTAGGGAATTGCCATAGTCGGCCTTCGGATCATAGTAGAGCGGCGCCGTTGAGGAGAGATTCGAGCCTGGCGAGTCATCGAGGCCGTGAGACCACGCATACGAACCGGTAATCAGCAGGTTGGTGCCCTGGTGGTGCTCATAGTGAAGTTGCAGGCCGTTGTAGTTTGCCGCGCCGTTGTAATTGCTGAACGTGATCGTCCCGAACGTCGGGAAGTTCTGCAGGCCTGTACCAAATCGAAAAATGTTGTAGTTGTAATAGGTGGAGAGATGATCGGACTTGGTCCCGACATAAGCTATGTCGATAACGTCGTTCTTGCTGAATTGCTGTTCGAGTTGCAGGTTCCATTCCTGAATTTGCTGGTTCTTGTTGTTGCGGTTGACCGCCAGCGTGCTCAGGCCGGATGGAGGAATCGCCGGGTTGAAGTTGGGAAATCCCGGCGCCGGCAATGCGGTGGTCTGGGTGGCCGGTTGGGTACAGCCGTAGGCCGTTCCCGGTGCGGGAGTCTGACCGGTGAAAGTCACGCAGTAGCCAATCTGCGCGTTGTAGGCCAGGCTGCCGCCGAACGGAATCTGCTGACCAAGCTGGTTGGTGATTCCGCCGTAATCGGGGAAGTAGAAAATGCCATAGCCGCCGCGGACAACCTGCTTGCCATTGCCACGCAGGTCGTATGCGAAGCCCAGGCGCGGAGCAAAGTTGCCGTAGTTGTTATTTACGATAGTCCTCGAAACGCCATTCTTGCCGGCCAGAAGCACCTGACCATAGGTCGAGCTGCTGGGGTTGATATCAAACGACGCCTGACGATTCTGTGTCTCATAGGGCCAGGTGATTATGTCGTACCGAAGTCCCAGCTGCAGGGTCAGGCGAGGCCTTATACGCCACTCATCCTGCCCAAAAAAGCCATCTTCCCAAGCAATGTTGCTGAAGAACCCGTTTTGGGCGCCGATGCTGTAAGAATCCGTGAAGCCGATCAGCATCTCGGCGGTTGGAAACCCAGTGAAGTCGCCGTTGCCGAAGTTGAAGTAGCCTTTGCCGGCGATGGGGCGGAAGTATTCGGTATTACGCAGAATGCCCGTGGCGCCGAAGCGGAAGGAGTGGTTCCCGCGCTCCAGGTCCACGTTGTCGCTGAGTTCAATGGTGTTCTGCGGAACAGCGTACAGCCCGTAGTCGCCGGTGTAATCGATGCCGGCGTTTCCACCGATAAGCGCGCCGCCGCTGGTCTCGGGACTACGGTTGGCGTTCACGATCCCGAGGTTCTCCGAAAGAGGAACGCCAAAGAACGGGGGCTGATATCCGTAGTCGTCACGGTTATAGCCGACTCGAAGTTCGTTCACGACGTGTGCATTAAAGGTGTGGGTTTCACCCAGGGCCCAAGCCCGGGCGTGGGTGTACGAGGAGCCGGTGCCGAAGCCGGACGGAAGCGTGCCCAGCTCCGGGGTCTTGGTAAAAGCTGAGTTGTCATAGCTGAAGCGGGCGAAGGCGACGTCCTTCGACGAGGCATTCCAATCCAGGCGAATATCGAAGGTGTTGTAGTGCGTGAATTGCTGTTCATGTGCAAGGAAGTTGTTGGCGACGCCGGCACGCGTCGGCGCCGGATACGCATTGAAGTAGTTGATCGCCGCGGCGTTCTGCGCGATGCCCGCACCGGGGATATTGTTGCCCGCAATAGGCGTGCAGTTGGCAGGATTGTAAAGCTGCCCGTCTTTGACGAAATTCGTCACTCCGGCGTGGATCAAGCAATAGGGCTCGGAGAACTGGCCGTCAACCGAAGGACCATTCACCGTATCGAAATTCGGGGAACTAGCCAGCAACTCACTGAAGTCGCCGGTGCGCATTCGCGCCGTTGGCACGGTAACAAAGTAAGGATTGATCGGCTGGGTTTCGCGAAAGGCCTGGTAGTCGCCAAATATGAATAGGTGGTTTTTGATTATCGGGCCACCAACGGAAAAGCCTGGCTGGTTGCGATTGAAGGGCGGGTTAGGGCTTGCAGGGGCGTTGAGAAACCGGTAGCTCGGGTTCGCATCAAAATTGCCGCTGCGGTAAAACCAGAATGCCGAACCATGGAAATCGTTGGTACCGCTCTTGATTGAGCTGGCTACAATAGCGCCCCCCGCACGTCCGTATTCCGCCGGAGCAACGCTGGTGTCAATCTTGAATTCCTGTGTCGCGTCGATGTTGGGAAAAATCAGGATCGTGTTGAGGAGGGAGTCGTTGTCGTCGATACCGTCGAGCAGGAAGTTATCCGCCTGGGGACGGAGTCCGTTCACCGACAGGGCTGCGCCGCCGCTCTCGTTGTTACGGAAGGTTTCAGAGTTTCCGTTGACGCCGGACGCCTGGTCCCCGTACGAGCCGCGCGTGACCCCCGGCGCAAGCAGCGCGAGACCGGTGAAGTTGCGGCCATTCAGGGGAAGATCGGTCACTTGTTCGCCCTGGATGACTGCACCGATGGTGGCGTTCGAGGTGTTCACCAGAGGAGCAGCGTTAGTCACCGTAACGGTCGTGTCCACGGTGCCCGGCGCAAGCTTGAACTGCAGGGTCTGCGTGCTCGCGACCGTTACGGTGAAGTCGGTGTTTTGGCTCTGAAAGCCCTGCGCCTCCACATCGGCCTTGTAATCGCCGCGCGGCACAGCCGAGACGCGGAACTCGCCCGACTCATTGGATTGAGCGCTGAACTTCAGACCGGTCTGCACGTTTGTGACCGTGACCGTTGCGTTCGGTATCACAGCTCCGGTCGGATCCGTGACCGTGCCGACAATGCTGCCGTTATCGGATTGTGCAAACGCTCCGACCGTGGTTATGGCCACCAGGACCGCTCCCAGGATGGCAGCCATCCATGCCGCCCGCCTCCCAGTCTGCAAGAGATTTATCATGTTGCCTCCAGAAACAACTTCCGCTTGTGTGTTCGTTCGTTTGAAGTCTCCTTCCGTCAGATATTTCCAGAACCGCCGGCAGGGGGACCTAACGCATCTTTCTCTGACTTCTCACAAACGATGCGTTTAACGCAATGGCGGCCCTCTTTTTTCCTCGTTCTTTCTCTGTCGCCAGATAAACCTATTATTATGAATGTGTTGCCCGGGCAAATCACCGTGCAGGCGAAAACGGTGTAAGCTACTCTAGCGGGTAATTTGGTGTCGATGATTGACGCTTCCAGACGAGCAATCGTTTGCTTTGGTACTTTTGAAGTAGACTTGGGTGCCGGCGAAATTCGAAAAGCAGGCCTGCGCGTCAGGTTACAAGTCCAACCGTTCAGAGTGCTGGCCGCACTCTTATCCAAACCGGGAGAGGTTGTCACCCGGGAGCAATTACAGCACGAGGTCTGGGGCGACAACACCACCATCGACTTCGAGCATGGAATCGCCAGCGCCATCAATAAGATTCGGGATGCTCTCGGAGACTCTGCAGAGAATCCTCGGTTCATTGAGACACTTGCAAAGCGCGGGTATCGATTCATTGCGCCTGTAGTCATCGACGGGCCGCAGCCTCCCGTCCAAAAGCCGGATTTGGCAGGCGTAGTCTCCGGCGCACCCCCAGTCGTCGCGCAACATGCCGGAAAAGGTTCTTCCGATGCCCTTGCACCGGTCTATCGTCCTTTTTTTGGGAAGACTGTTTCAGGGCGCGGAATGCCCCAGCCCATGGGCGTCCTTCTTGCGGCGGGCGCTCTTGTTCTCGTGGGACTTACCTCACTAGGCACAGATAAGTTGCTTCGGGTCTCCCCGCCTGCTCGGCTGCCCCGGATTCAGCAGATCACGACATCCGGCGTCATAAACAACGGTCCCCCCAATAACGAGAATCCCATCAGGCTGATCACCGACGGTGCTCGCATTTACACCTCATTTCTGGTTGGAGGCCGGTCGCAACTCTCCTCGATGAACCTAGGTGGAACGGAGGTTCAACCGGTCAGTTTGCCTGACGAGCTTGGTACAGTATCGATCGCGGACATCTCCAAGGACGGTTCCCGGCTCATTGTCATGCAGCAGAACTCTCGTGACTCCGAGCAGCCACTGTGGATTGTGCCCACCACCGGTGGGAGTGCTTTGCGAGTGGGGGCGGTTCTTGCCCATGATGCTACCTGGATGCCCAATGGCGACAGTATTCTCTTCGCCTCCGGCAATAAGCTGGGCATCGCGAATCTCGACTCGGGAACGGAAATCACTTACGTTACGCTGCCAGGGCGTGCGTTCTGGCCTCGGTGGTCAGCCGATGGACGCAGGTTGCGTTTTACGCTGATGGATCCTGTCATGCATGCGTCCTCGCTCTGGGAACTTGACGCCACGAATCGCCGCGCGCGTCGACTCGACTTCCCTGAATTGACGAGCATGAATCTATGCTGTGGTTCCTGGACGACAAACGGAAGCGCCTACGTGTTTGAAGCCAGTCACATGAACGAAAGCAACATCTGGAGAGTGGGCACAAATGCGCGCCCAAGGTTGGAGCAGTTGACAAACGGACCCCTGCGTTTCGTCGCGCCATTGCCCGGGCGAAGCGATCAAACAGTGTACTTTGTGGGCATCGAGCAACCTGCCGGCGACCGGGTGTACGACCAGAGGCTACATCAGTTCGTCCCTGCACCCGCCTATCTGAGTGAGGCCGGGAAAGTAATGTTTTCGAGGGACGGTCGATGGGTCGCCTGGACGGACGCGAGCGGACATCTTTGGCGGGCCCGAAGTGCTGACGGCTCGGATCGGCTGAGACTCACGGAAGACGACCTGGAGGTCTTTCTGGCGCAATGGTCGCCGGACGGCCAGCAACTTTTGCTCATGGCTCGCAGACCCGGAGAAACCTGGAGGATTTACAGCGTAGCCGCGACCGGCGGCGCCACCCATCTAATTCTGGCGGACCAACGAAACCTCGCGGATCCGGATTGGTCGGCAGACGGGCGCTCCATCGTTTTTGGGGGACAAGCTGAACTGATGGGGAAGGAGGGCGACCCTCACGTCATCCAGATTTTAGATCTATCTACCCACGCGATTAGGACGCTGCCAGGTTCGGAGAATCTCTTCAGCCCCCGATGGTCGCCAGATGGTCGCTGGATCAGCGCGCTTTCACTCGATCAGACACGGCTAGTTCTTTACGATGTGCAGCGTGGAACCTGGCGAACGCTCCTCCGTGGAAGTGCCGCCGACACTGTCTGGAGTAGTGACAGCCAGTCGATCTTCTCGCATGCATTTGCAGAGCCGAATTCCGGAATCATGCGCATACCGCTTAATGGCGCTGACAATCTGATCGCCGATCCTTCAAAGACCGGTTTGCCTTCCGACGACTATAGATTTAGCGGAATTACTCCGAATGGCGCTCCCATCGTTGAGCCCGGTACCAGTACCGGAAATCTGTACTCCATAGACATGTCCCATTGACGCGGAAGCGTCAACACTATGAGAAAACCGCGAGCCTGCCGGAGGCTGTGTGGTTCTATTGCACTTCCTTAATTTAAATGGATGTGTTGCAACTTTTAGGGCTGCTGGCTGATGACGTGAAAGAATCGCGAGATGGTAACCCGACCCGCGATCTTCAAATGGCGGCAGACCCAACCCGGCCTCATACTTTGTGCGGTCCGGTGGTATCTTCGCTATTCTCTTTCGCTGCGCGATGTAGAGGAACTGCTGGAGGAGCGCGGTCTCAACGTCGATCACACAACGGTCTGGCGCTGGGTGCAGTGTTACGGCCCTGAGGCGCCGATCTACAGCTCCGCGATCCCCGACAGCAAGAAGGAAGGGACTCTGCGCCATCGTTGTCGACACCGACCCGTGCAGTACTTGAATAACATCCTCGAACAGGATCATCGAGCCATCAAACGTCGAGTGAACGCCAAACAGGGCTTCCGAGGATTCCAGGCGGCCCAGCGAACCATTCAAGGCTACGAAGCAGTCCACATGATCCGGAAGGGGCAGATTCGATGGGTGGCAGGAGATGATCTGCTTCGGCAGATTCAGTTCATCGACAACCTCTTCGATTTGGCAGCCTGAACATACGCGCGCGCATTCAATAAGCTGTCCGCGATGGAAGGTTGCAACACTGCCAGATCGACCGATTCATGGATAGCATGGCTCGTGGGCACAACGCGCACATTGACCTGCTTCTCGCGTGCGAGTCTTATGCCGGCGATGAGGCAGGCCCCGAGATAGACCATGCCCTGATTGATGCGCGGCATGTCGCGGTAGGGATCAAACACGGCCCCTCCTCCGCGCGAGATCCTCGTACCGATGCGATAGCCGGCCCCTGAAAATCTCTGCGGGAAGGTACCGGCGGCGTTCGCCGCACAGCGGACAGGTGTGGATTATCCAGGTATCCGGCATCGTCTCGACAGGAGCAGCGATGTGTTCTCGGCAGCGCTTGCAGCCAATGACAAATTCATGAAGCCGGGAAGTGGGTCCTTGAAACCTGGGGAGATTATAGCGAATAAAAGGCGAATATTTTCCAATGAGCTGGAGCGATCCCATTTGAGCTCGAAAATCACTTCGCTTTCGTAACCCCCAGCAGAAGCATCTCCGGATCAGAACCGAATGGTGTCGGGTCCATCTGTTGTTTTCCATCGCGGCCTCAAAGCCGGCCGAAGAAATCAAGAATCCTCTAATTACTTTATTTTGACTGAGTTATTGGCGTGAAAACAGTCTCCCTGCAACGCAGCCTGCAACCTTGCTTCAATCTAGTTGACGAAGTAAATTAATACAATTAAACTATACTTCGTCAACCGAGGTGCGCTTATGTCTTCTCAATTGAGTACGGTTCGGCCTTCTTCGTTGGATGAGGTCGAACAGGTAGTGAGCCAATGGATCGGTAAACTTCCCAAGCCAGCGCCCACCCTAATCCGATTTTCTCGATCTTCCGGAACTCCAAAGCGGCTGTGCCTGTCCGCGCGCTTTCAAGAACACGTGAAATTCTGGCTTGCACAAGACACTCTTTCCTGCGAATTTCGGAGCCGTAAGCTTTCGTTAGAACTTGATGAGTTCGACGTCCGTACCCAAATGGACGGTAAGATCGTCATCTTCGAGTTCAAGGTTAAACGAGGGTCAAAACTCAGAACACTCACCAAGGCACTCGACTCGGTCGCATCGACAGAACACCCGGTCTTTTTCTCCCGTGCCCTGAATGCGCTGTCTGACATAGCAAAGGAGTTACCGAATCTATGGATGGAAGAGGTGACTGCGGCCCCCACTGACTACCAGGTGTTGGTCAATGCGCTCTCCGCGTCTCCAGTGGTAGAAGAATTGGGTTCGGCCGACCCCCTCGCGAAGGCCAAGCTACGAGGGATCGAGACGAGAAAACGCATTCGTCAGCAGATGGGTGGAACGCACACCGCAGACGAGGTTGCGGACATTCTCGACATCACTCGGCAAGCGGTTGATAAGCGTCGCAGCCAGAACCAACTCATAGGCTTGACGCAAGGAAGACGTGGCTACGCGTACCCCGCCTTTCAGTTTGAACAAGGTAAGACCATCGCAGGGCTCGCGGACGTCCTGCAGGCTCTTCACGCTCATGATCCGTGGATGCAGCTGACGTTCTTCGCGAATGGGAATTCGCGGCTCGATGGGAAGACTCCCCTTGAAACACTACGCCTCGGGAAACTCGACTCCGTGATTCTTGCGGCCAAGAACTATGGAGAGCAGGGTGCCGCGTGATCGATCCGCCGGGCCTACATCCAGAGCCCCCGACGGATCTATCGGATCGTGATCCCCTCGTCTTACATCTGACAGTTGGAACGGCCCTCTTTCGTTTGCACGCACGCGATAAAGGACCGCTCTTCTTTGGCAGAACCGGCAGCAACCGTTTCGATTCGCCCGATGGGAAGTACGGAGTCTTGTACGTTGGACGCGATGTGCATTGCTGTTTCATTGAAAGCTTCGGACAGGAAACCGGAATTCGACTGATTACTGAAGCCGAGCTTGAGAGACGCCACCTCGCTGAACTCGAATTGCAACGGCCGCTGAGCCTCATCGATCTGTCGAGTTCCGGAGGGCTCGCGCGGATCGGCGCCGATTCGCGTCTGTTCAGCGGTTCCCATGCAATCGCTCAACGCTGGTCCGAGGCGCTGCGCAATTATCCGAGCAAACCGGATGGCATCCTCTATCCGGCGCGGCACGATCCGGCACGCAGCGCCTGCGCGATCTTTGATTGCGCGCCGACCGTATTCAAGATCTCCGGCAAAGGCTCACTCATGGAGCCGCAACACATTGCTGCTTTGGGTGCGATTCTTGATTGCTATGACTTCGGCCTGATTCCATAACTCTCGCAGCTCAATCCCATTGAAGTAGTGGCGCATTCTCAAGCTCTTCAAAAGTGTGGGCTTCCCACCGCGTGTCGCTGTGTTGTCAGCGAGAAGTTGGCGTGCTTGTTGTAGACGGGATATCTCGGTGTCGATAGCTGCGATCAGTTCAGAAGTATTCATGGGTAACTCAGTTTACCGGTCAACGCTGGCAAGAAGCCAATACCAGGACGAAGACGGCATCGAGCGTTGAACAGTGTGGGCGCGTTCTTCTTAGATTTCGCCTTTCCAGGCCTTATGCTCTTCGAGGCTGTTCTCGATATCTTTCCATTTTTCTTTGTCTATCTCGTAACCGAAGTGCTGAATCGCTTCATATGGGCTCACGAAGAAACGGATTTCGGTGTTTGCCTTTGATCTCACGACATGAGTGAAGTAACGATAGCCTGTCACTTTGGCCGCTTCTAAAGGCAAACTGATGATTGATGCTATTGCCATTGCTCTCCTCCACTCCTCCGTCAAAAGTGATCAATCGTTAGGATAGGAGGCGCGCTTTGTACACGCGCCCAATAAGCTTTGCAGAAGGGAAATCAGACCACTGGATACGGCTGCTCGTTGGTAGCCGCTGTTTTAGAAGCAACGCGGGAACTGAATTGTCGTCAGCGTATCAGCGTGTCCGGTCTGTTTAGAATTGCCCGTTTGTGTGAGTGACTATTTCTATAACGGGCATCACGCCTCGGCCCGTTCTCTTCAGGCCGCGCCCATCTTTTCCAAATGCTGCATCACAACTTTCATGAGGTCTTGAACTGTGGCGTCCTCTAGCATTCACGAAGAGAGACCCGTGCTCAAGACAATGATTGTCCGCGAGTGGCTGTACGCGGTCGGTGGCCTGATGGCTGGCTTTGTTTTTACCGTACTGACGCAGCCACATGATTACGCCACCGGATAGTTGACACTGCTAGCGCCATATGTGGTGTTTCAATCGGTCCGCTTTGGTGTCCGGACAGCTAAGGCGCTGAGGTACTAGTAACGCAGCGAAACTAGCCGCCGCCTGAGTGTGCCTAAGATCAACACTTCACGCGGCTACCCATGGTCCGACGAGGTCGATACCTTTTGGGATTGGGCACTCCTCGAACTGCTCGTCCAGAGCGGCCTGCGCATCGAAGAAGCCAGCGAACTGACTACACTCGACATTCTCAAGCGTGCGCTCGCAGATGGGCGCATTTACTATCGCTTCACATTAAGCCATCGAAGTTCGATCGCGCTCGTGTCATTCCGATTGGCGATGGGCTTGGTCGAGTCCTGGCCGAAATCATTCGCCATGTGAAGCGGTTCTACAACTGCGCGGCAGTTCCGATCTGCGATCACTGGGACCTTCACGAGAAGCGTCCCCGCCCGCCGGCGCCCTATCTTCTCCAGGGTATCCGCCATCCCAGCACCACTGGCATCCAGACCATCCGCTGCCGCATTCGCGAACTCTCGATCAGCGCCGGAGCTCAACGCTCCGACGGCTCTCCTCTCGTGTTGCTGCCGCACGATTGCCGGCGCGTTTTTGCCTCTGAACATCTGAACAACAATGCGCCCGTTCATGTCATCCAGGCATGGCTCGGCCATGCCTCTCCAGATACCGTGATGATTTACGCCAAGCTCTATCCTTCCCGACTCGTTGAAGAATATCGGAAGACAGTCCGCGGGCTGTACAACACGCACTACGGTGAAGACGGCCTAAAGAACCCGACCCCGGAGGAGTGGGCCGCTTTTGCTGCGAGCTGCAACTTGCGTGACATGGGAACGCACCTTTGCGCTCTGCCGACAGGCGAGCATTGCCCCAGAGACCTGATCTGCCTCGGATGCACCCATGCACAGCCCAAGAGAAGCGCCGTCCCGATCTTCAGACGGATGCTCGCCAGTCACCAACGTAGCCTAACTGCAGCACGAGAGCATAACGAACCAACCGGCCAGATCGCCTCCCGAGAACTGGAGATTGTCAGGATAAAGGGAGCACTCCAAAGGGCGGAGGAATTGAGTGATGATGTGGCCGCGGCTATCGAAGGAGTTCTTTGACGTGGCTCACTTGCAGGCTGTGAGTCACCCACATGGTGCATCTGCGAATCAGAATTCTTTTATCCCCCCTAATCAACAGCCTCTCCTTTTCATAGCACTTTCGACCTCGATTCATCCATAATGGGTCGGATCGATGGCCCCTTCGTCGGATACTGCGTCTCGCGTCTTTATCTCCTATGCCCACAAGGACGGAGGAAAGCTGGCCTTGCGTCTCAAAAAAGACCTGATCCCAGAAAATGGATTCACAGCATGGCTCGACAAGGAACGACTCGAGGGCGGAGACCTCTGGTCGAATAAGATTGAAAGGGCGATCGATGACGCAGAGATCGTGATAGCGCTTTTGTCAAATGGATCGTATGTCTCCGAAATCTGCCGCGCAGAGCAGTTGCGCTCGCTTCGAATGGGAAAGTGCGTGATTCCGCTCAAGGTGCAGGTGGATTGCGATGTTCCGATTTTTCTCAAGGCGAGACAATGGCTCGACTTCAGCTCGCCAGAATCCTATGAGTTTGAGCGGCAGAAACTGATCGCTGCTATGAAAACGCCGGAAAGCGCGGTGCTCAAAGATGAATATCGGACCACTTACAATTGTGCTCCTCCGTTAGTCGAAAATCTGGTTAGGCGCCCCAAAGTACTCTCGGCTTTGCGCGATAAGCTGTTTGCCCAAGGTTCGCACCGCAACATGGCATTGACGTCTCTGCGCGGCATGGGCGGCATCGGCAAGACGGTCCTCGCAGAGGAACTGTGTCACGACGATGTGGTCCAGCAGGCGTACCCGGACGGCGTTTTCTGGTTCACCATCGGACAGGAATCCAAGCTCGATTTTGTCTCCCGGGTTCGGCAGGTGCCTGCTCTGAATCGCCTGTTAGGGGATTACCAGGGCGAAGAGGCGTGTAAGAGCCAATACCGCGCAGTGCTGCAGAGAAAAGCTGCATTGATCGTCCTTGACGATATTTGGGACACGGAAGACGTAAAGCCGTTCCAAGCTCAGTCGCTTCGTTCGAGACTGGTGTTTACCACTCGCAATGCTTCGATCGCCGCCGCCTTCGGCGCCGGAGAATTCGAAGCTGAGCTTTTAACTGAGGACGAGTCGCGGCAAGTCTTGAAGCGATGGTCGCGGTGGCCGAGTGACACGCTCCCCGATGAAGCTGACAAAATCATCCACAAATGTGGGCGCCTTCCGCTCGCTCTGTCGATGATCGGGGCTTCGCTGCGAGGAGCCCCCGGCGAATACTGGAAGGGTGTGGCTGATCGTCTTGCCTCGGACCTTAGCTTGATTGAAGGAAAGGTAGGCGAATACCAACACGAGAGCTTTCTCCGAGCCATTCAGGTCAGCCTCGAAGCGCTCGAAAAGAAAAGTGAGCAGGACAAGAAGCGCTATCTGGCGCTGGCAGTATTGCTCGAAGACATGGAGGCGTCAGATCAAATACTGAGCGCTCTATGGGGTCTCGACGACTTTAAGACGCGCCGAACTGCACAGCTCCTTGTCAACCTCTCATTGGCCCAGCGAGATGGCCCAGAAAAGGGCTTGCGTCTGCATGACCTTCAACTGGATTACTTGCGCAAGCAATATGTCGAACAAGAAGACCTTCCCTTGATTCGCGAAGCGATTCAGCTCTCTTACCATGTCATCGTCAAAGATCCCGGTCAGTTTGCCCCGCAGCTTACTGGGCGGCTTCTCCCGTATCAAGACAAACCGGCAATTGCACGCTTCCTCGCCCGAATTGCCGCGGGCACCCAAAGCGCCTGGGTCCGGCCTTTGCAACCAGCCCTTAATCCCCCCGGAACATCTCTGCGCCGCACGCTCTCCGGGCACACAGCGTCGGTCACGTCAGTGGTGGTGACCCCAAAGGGGCTCGCCGTCTCCGCTTCATGGGATACCACGCTGAAGGTGTGGGACCTGGAGACAGGAGTCACGAAGCGAACACTCTCGGGCCACTCCAATTGGGTCCTGGGCGTGGCGGTGACCTCCGACGGCCGTCACGCCGTCTCCGCCTCCTTGGACACCACACTCCGAGTGTGGGATCTGGAGGCGGACGACAAAGAGCGCACCCTTTCCGGCCACACGAAGTCGGTCCTGGGCGTTGCATTGACCGCAGACGGTAGGCTGGTTTCGGCTTCGGCTGACGGCACGCTGAAGGTATGGGAATTGCGCAGTGTCGCGAACTCCGCAGTTTTGAGGGGCACGCCGCGGCGGTCAATGCCGTTGCGGTGACCCCGGATAATCGGGCCGTCTCCGCTTCGGCTGACCGGACGCTGATGGTGTGGGACCTGAACACGGGGATCTTAGAGTACACACTCGACTACACCGCAGGGGTCACTGCCGTCGCGGTCACCCCGGACGGTCGTTTCGCAGTGTCAGCCTCGGATGACCGGACGTTGATGGTGTGGGATCTGAAGACAGGAAAATCAGTCTACACGCTCTCCGGCCACACGGAATCGGTCACTGGCGTTGCAATCACGCCCAATGGTCGTTTCGCCGTTTCTGCCTCCATAGACAAAACGCTGAGGGTGTGGAATCTGGACACGGGAGACACGTTGGGCACCCTGCCTCCCGGCCATGCGGATTGGATCAATGGCGTGGCGGTGACCCCGGACGGTCGTCGCATCGTCTCCGCTTCGAGTGATCGGACGCTCAGGGTGTGGAACCTGGAGACGGGCTTCGCGGCAGGCACCCTAGTCCCCGGCCATAAGGACCGCGTGAGGGGCGTGGCAGTGGCCCCGGAGGGTCATCGCGCCCTCTCCGCCTCGAATGACGGGACGCTCAAGGTATGGAATCTGCAGACCGGGTTCGTAGTGCGGACGCTTCCCGCGCACTCCGACTGGGTCACGGGTGTGGCGGTGACCCCCGACGGTCTGCACGCCGTCTCCGCTTCGGCTGACCGCACCCTCAAAGTATGGAACTTGCAGCGGTTCGAACTGGAGCACACACTCAGCGGCCATACTGACGCGGTCAGGGGCGTGGCGATGACCCCGAACGGTCTCCTCGTCGCGTCGGCTTCGGCTGACCGGACGCTCAGGGTGTGGAATCTCAAAACAAACCAAGCAGTTCGCAAGCTCTCCGGCCACAGGGGCGGCGTCACGGGGGTGGCGATGACGCCGAACGGTCTTCTCGTTGTGTCGGCTTCGGATGACCGGACGCTGAGGGTGTGGGATCTAAGCACAAATGTCGAACCGCGGGAGCTCTCCGGCCACCGTGAATCGGTCAGGGCCGTGGCAGTAACGCTTGACGGTCGTTGGGCTGTCTCCGCCTCGGATGATCACGAGCTTAGGTGTGGGATTTGAAGGCTGGCGTCAAAGTGTGCGAGTTCCTCGGCCACACGGACTTAGTTAAGGGCGTGGCGGTCAGCCCGGACGGTCGCCGCGCGGTCTCCGCGTCTAGGGACAAGAGGTTGATGGTGTGGGAACTGAAAAGCGGTAGACTGCTTGCCATCTTTACATGCGATGACGAGCTCTCCTGCTGTGCTTTCGTCGATGATCGACGGATTGTCGCGGGCGATTGGGGTGGGCGCATTCACTTCCTAAGCCTCGAGAAGCCACGCGCCGAGTGATGAAATGAGTGACCTGGGGCACTTGTAGTCGCTGAGACTAGCCCATCTGCGTCGGCATAAAATTCACAAGCAAAACCTACGTCTCTATCCTTGGCTCCGGTTGGGTTGTCGCCATCTGGAAGTTTCGAGTGAGCCGAAGCATCGAAGCAGCCGCCCGAACTGGCTGAAATTGAACTTTGGTCATTCCCGGAGACTCCGGCAGGTTGCAGACGCGCACAATTCTGGAAGGGGTGGCAGCACATCACCATCGCCAGCAATCGTTGCACAGGGCTGTCACATTGAGCGATGATATGGCTGCTATCGCGGGTGCCCTGAGGTGCATGGCGCGTTACATCAAGCACGTAGACCCGCGAAGAGGCCGAAGCCTATGGCCGCAACAAGGTGGCCGCGTGGACCATGGTCCAGGAATACCGCGTGATCGAGTCCGATGATACGCCCAACTACCACTGGAACGGCGGCCGCGGTCTGCTGGCCATCCCTGCACCCGTAGAAGCTCGCGAGTCGATTCCCGAGATGGTTGCGTGCCTCTGCGACAAGGAGGGTGCCCGTGGCTAAGATCACGCGCACCGTCATCGTTCTTGCCGGGGAACTTTGTCACCCTATTCGATGCGGTCAACTGACATAGCATCAGTAAACCTCTGTCCCATATTCGGCGATTAAGTTAATTATTATCAATAAATTATAGGAACAGGTTGTGATGCTCTATCGAGCCCATCTTGGTCATGTAGGCGTGCAATTCCTGCTCGGTGCCGTTGAAGAGTAGAACGTAGCTCAGTCTGCCATCGGACCAGAGGCTTGCGCCGCCGGAGCCTTCGGGCATTGAGTGGAAACGATTGTCCTGTGTCAGAGGCGCATCAACAATCACAAGGCTCGCGCGCTCTTCATTTTTCATTTTGAGAAAGACGGCTTTATGAGCCGCCACGTTGATTGCCACTGCTCCGCGATCAACAGCACTTCGCAACAGTCTTCAGAAACTCTGTGGACGTCCCGCCTTCCGTGTATCGGATTGGACTATAGACCCGATCAAGCTGGTCGAGTCAGTCCATGGGGCGGTTACCCGCTGAGAGCGCCTGTTGATCGCACCGCCTCGCGAAGCCATACATGACGCGGGTCGGTGTTGAGTCTCGGATGCCAGGCCATGAGGAAATAGAACGCGTGCAATTCTTTCGGCGCCTTCACGAGCCGCAACCTGCGATCGTTCTTGATAACCGATGTCATGCCGCTCGTTAGAGTGAGGACCAGTTCGGTGCAAGGAAGGCATTGCAGGGCCACGCCGAAATAAGGCACCCGAATACAAGAGCTGCGTTTGGCACCGACAGCCGCCAGTTGTTTGTCCGGAATTGTTTGCACCCCTTCATAGGGGGAAACCACGATGTGGCTCGCGGCCAGGTATTGCTTAAGTGGCAGCCGGTCGCCAAAGTGGCTCTCGCGCGCCGCGGCGCAGATCCAATCTTCCTTATAGAGCCTTTCCAACTGGAAGTGTGATGGCAGGAGTCCTTCATCATTGCAGAGAACAAGGTCGAGTTGCCCGTGTTCGATTAGCTCCGTGATGCCGCTCTGCCACGGAAGAAATTCAAACTGCACTTGATAGTCTCTGTTCGCGTACTGCCGACACAAGTGAGGAAGGACGGCGGTACAAACGTTATCCGGGCCTGAGATGCGGAAATGGCTTTTCTCCCGAGTTGGATCAAACAGAGCGGGCGCAACGAGATTCTCCATCCTGGGTAGCAGTCCCTCAAGCTCGTCGAGAATCTTTCGACCCCGCAAGGTGAGTTCGAAGCCATTTGGCGACCGAACCAGGAGATCATCCTGAAACATCGCGCGTGCCCGCTGCAGGGCCCGGCTCACGGCAGGCTGGCTGAGGAACAAGCGGGATGCCGCCGCCGTGATGCTTTTCTCTTCGGCAATTGCGGCAAATGTAATCATCAGATTCAAATCGGCTTGACGTAATTTCTCTAAACGCATGGCCATCATGCTCATTATGCATGATTCACATGCGTGTGTCCGCTCATCTGTAGCTCTGTAAGTCGACAGAAGTGGATAAAAGGAGAATTCAATGCCAATCGAAAAGGATTTCGACAATAAGCGCGTGGTTGTCGTAGGTGGGTCGTCAGGTGTTGGTTTGGCCGTCGCCGAGAAGGCGGCATTGCAGGGGGCTGAGGTCATCATCGTCTCCAGCAGCGCAGGAAGAGTTCAGGAAGCCATTCAATCCATCGAAGGAAATGTCCGTGGAGAGGTGGTTGACGTCTCGGATGAAAAGGCTGTGAAAGGCTTTTTCACCAACCTTGGCGCCTTTGATCACCTGGTTTTCACCGCAGGTGACAGCCTGCAATTGCACGAGCTTGCTGATACGGATCTCAAGCAGGCGAGAAGCGCATTTGAACTGCGTTATTGGTCCGCACTTGCCGCGGTCAAATATGGGAGTCCACAAATTCGAAAAGGCGGCTCTATCGTTCTCACGACGGGAGTCGCCGGTCGCCGCCCGCACAGTGGATGGGGTAGTTGTCGCAAGCGTTTGTGGAACGATCGAGGCTTTAACACGTGCCCTGGCGGTTGAATTGGCGCCGATACGGGTGAACGCGGTATCTCCAGGAGTCGTTCGAACCAACCTGTGGCAGAACATGAGCTCATCAGAGAGGGAGCAACTCTTTGAAAGCGTGGGCAAGCGTCTGCCTGTGGGGCGCGTGGGCGAGGCTCATGACATTGCACAAGCCTATCTGTTTCTGATGCAGGAGGGGTTCAGCACCGGCCAGACGGTGGTTGTCGATGGTGGAACGGTACTGGTTTAACGTCACGATAATTTCAACACAAAAACGAAGATGACTATGAGTTCAAACAAAAGAATCACAGCGTTGGTTATGCTCGCGCTAACTGCCGGGATGATGACGGCACCGCCGACATCCGCACAGACTTCGCAGGTCGACAACCCCGATTGGCCATTACGCTCCGCTGAGATCCATTGGCCCGCAAAGCACGCGCCGGCAAATGCGGATCTATTCGCTCATAACGAGTTGCTGATTCATTCATCCTGCTCGACTGTCTGGCAACATCTCATTCAGGCGCAGGCCTGGCCGGAATGGTATCCGAACTCACACAATGTGAACCTGCTGAACAGTTCGGATGGCAGGCTGCACCAGGACACACAATTCTCATGGGATACGTTTGGCGTGCACATTGAGAGCCAGGTGCATGAATTTGCGCAGGATTCTCGTATTGGCTGGTTCGGTAAGGGAACAGGTATGGATGCCTACCATACTTTTCTGCTGCTCAAAGCACCTGAGGGTTGTCGTGTCGTGACCGAAGAGGTCGTGAGAGGACCGGGAGCAGTGGAGTTCCACAAGAAGGACCCTAGCGCGATGCATAGGGGCCACGACCTCTGGTTAGTGTCGCTAAGGCAAATATCGGAGAAGTAAGCTTGCGTGCGGATTCGGGTAGGGAATTCCTCTGGAGCAAATCGCACCGCCGTCGAAGAAATTTCCAGATGAATTGAAACGCAACGGATAAAAGCGAACATGGGATAACGCCAGATGGATTCTGATGTTTTTAGGGCGATTGGCCATCTCAGCAATCGCGACGAAATGTAAACAAGATTCGTCGGATGCTGACGAAGTTCAAGTTGAATCAGGAGGAAGACTACATTGCAAGCTGCATCGATAATGCTGGCTACCGAATTGAAGAAAGAAGTCCGAGCGCTGGGCGCCAGGGAACAGATGTTCTGGCTTATGAATCAGAAGCATCCGGTCCACCTCACGGTGACCGCCGAAGTCAAAGGCATTACAAAGGTGCAAGACTGGATCGATGCGCTTGATGCGGTGCAGAAACGTCATCCCATCCTCTCCACCTCAATCAAGCCAAACGAGGACGGGCGACCCGCACTGTATCAGGCAGACGCAGCGCCAATACCACTTCGAGTTGTCGATGGAAGTATGCAGGAACGCTGGGAGTTGGAGTTGGACCGCGAGATGGCGCTTCCGTTTACTCCTGAACAAGCACCTCTTATCAGGAGCGTGCTGATCCATAAGCCGCAGTCTGCTGTCCTCATCATGATCGCTCATCACGCTATCGCTGATGGAATGGCGCTCGTCTTTCTGATCCGCGATATTCTTCAGGTTCTCTCGGGCGAACAAATTGAGGCTCTCCCATTCAGCAGCACATCCGAAGAGTTGCTAAGCAAACTGCCAAGAGGAGAGAAGATTGTCCAGGTAGAGGCATCGCAAGCCGATGTTCCTAAAGCGGAACCCGCACCGTACCGGGTAGGCGATGGTTTGGCGCCGAGGGCCACCGCGCGAAAGCTGGGCGAACATCTCACTGCGACTCTCAAGGAGCGGGCGCGCCGCGAAGGGACTACAGTCCAAGGAGCGCTCTGCGCCGCGTTAGTTCTTGCAGGTCGAAAGACTTCAAATACATGGTGTAAACAGAAAGTCCGCGTGATGTCGCCGGTCAATGCGCGCGCACATCTGAGAGCGGGCGAGGCATGCGGCCTTTATCTGGGAGCTGGAGCTATGATTCCCTTTCAGCCTGGTGATTCGAGCGATTTTTGGGAGCTGGCGCGCTATGCAAAGAAGGAGATCGCTCCATCTCAGACCCTTCAATCGCTCTATGCATCGTTGCATGGCCTGGAGGCGATCATGACAAAAGATATGGAGGTTGAGACAGCGGCCCAGATTGCCGCTGGAGCGTTCGCTCGAGAACTCATGGTTTCAAATCTTGGTCAGATCCCATATGGGTCCGAATTCGGCAGGCTCAGACTAGAAGCGGTCTGGGGGCCAACCGCTCTGCAGGGACTCGAAGGTGAACAGAACGTCGGAGTTGCAACCACAAACGGCGCACTCAGATTGCTGCACGCGAGCTACACCCTCATCCCTCAGCTTCTAGAAAATACCGAATTGATTTTGAGGGCGGCCTGTGAGGACACCAGCAACTGATCGCAAGATTGCCTTCCCATGGGACTGGACTAAGGAACAGTTCGAAGAGATAAAGGCGGGCATTACTAAAACAATACCGCTCGGTCGATGGGCTCATTCAGAAGAGATTGCCAAAGCTGCTATTTGTTTGGCTTCTGAGAAAAGCGGCTATGTGGCTGGTATCGAATTGTTCGTTGACGGCGGTGCCGTTCAGGTCTGAGGTCGGAACCCACGCTACTATCTCGGGCCTCTACTGTCAGGTGGACCTTACTCTTCTCCGCTGGTTGGGCCTTCAGCTCCGACAGATTCACGCGAATCAACATAGCCGCGCGGTTCATCTAAAACAGCAGTACGACTGGATCGTTTGCGGGCTGGGTTTGTCGGATCGGCAGCACGCACGTCTGTCGAGCTTGCAATCGTTCCGCAAGACCAGAAAGGCTTTCATGCAGAACATGCAGAACATGCAGACATCCAGCGAACTATCAATTGCGGAAGTTCGCATCCTATCGCTCGCATCTGTCGGGGGCGCACTGGAATTCTACGACTTCGTCATTTTTGTGTTCTTCGCTAACGTGATTGGAAAGTTGTTCTTCGCTGCGAGTCTACCCGAATGGGTTCGCCAAGCTCAGACCTTCGGTATCTTCGCCGCTGGTTATCTTGCGAGGCCTTTAGGCGGCATCGTAATGGCGCATTTCGGTGACACTCGTGGTCGCAAGCGCATGTTTACGCTCAGCGTTCTGCTTATGGCCATTCCTACCCTTCTTATTGGACTTCTCCCAACTTATCAATCGATCGGACTGGTCGCGCCCTTGCTTCTCCTGTCAATGCGGGTCTTGCAGGGCGTGGCCATCGGAGGAGAGGCGCCCGGTGCCTGGGTCTTCGTTGCGGAGCATGCGAGACGCGGAAGGGTTGGTTTCGCGGTCGGCTTGCTCACCGGCGGTTTGAGCTTCGGCATCCTTCTAGGGTCATTGATAGCGACCTGTCTCAATCGAGTATTCAGTCAAGACCAGATAGCCGGTGGCGCCTGGAGGATTCCATTTCTGATTGGCGCTGTGTTCGGATTCATCGCGATGTGGCTGCGCCGCTGGCTGAAAGAAACGCCAGTCTTTGAGGAAATGCGGAAACGTGCAACACTCTTCCGCGAGTTGCCTCTGGGCGCGGTTCTAAAGGAGCATGGTCGAGCGGTTGTGACCTCAATTGCTAGCACATGGATGCTTACCACGATCATCGTGGTTGTGATTTTGATGACCCCTTCGCTGATGCCGAAGTTATTTGGGATCGCACCTGCCCAAATGCAAATGGCTAATCTCGTCGCCACTGCATCGCTATGCGTCTCTACGGTCTTTATCGGCGCTGCTACAGATCGGTTCGGCATTCGCCGTGTTGCGATACCGATACTACTTCTCCTGATCGCTTCAACCTATGGACTATATCGCGGTGCCGAGAGTATGCCTTTCGCGTTGCTGCCGCTCTATGCGTTGGCCGGAGTCGGCGCTGGCGGAGCTGTCCTCACACCTGTCATGATGATTCGCGCTTTTCCTGCATCTGTACGGTTCAGCGGGGTCTCATTCTCCTACAACGTCGCCTACGCGCTGTTCGGTGGATTGACCCCACTGTTAGTGTCATGGCTGGTCCACTTTGACCGCATCGTGCCGGCCCACTACGTTGCCGCCGCGACCATTGTCGGACTCGCCGCAATGTTAATGGCCCCAAGTCATAGGCTCAGCGATCCGAATACGTCGCCTCATCTTGACGAGTCTTGTGTCTAAGGCCATCACGCGACCCCGCACGCGCAGCTTGAAACGCCGTAGGCGCAAAACATCAATTTGAAACGCAGAGAAACGCTATCAGATACCGAGTTCCAAAATGGGCAATCGCCTTGACGAAGACGCCTTTCGCCGGCTCTCTTCACCGCTGACCAGCTTCGAGGCAACTTGCCACGAGCAACGAGAAGCGGGATCACGAGAGGGAATAGTGAGCCGTCTACGTTTCCAGACCGAAAGAGGTCGCCGTTCTGATCGAAGAAGCCGCATCGAACGCGCGGCCACGTCATACGGGAAGTGACACTATGGATTTGACAGGTAAAGTTGCACTCATCACGGGTGGAACGGCGGGAATCGGAGAGGCCACGGTTCATCGCATCTCTAGAACTGGCGCTAAAGTTGTCTTTGTGGGAAGAGATGAAGAGAACGGCCGCTTGATTGAATCTGAACTCAAAGGTGAAGGAAGAGACGCATTCTTCCTTAGAGCGGACCTTCGCGTACCAGAAGAAGTATGTCAAGTCGTCCCGGATGCGGTGCGCGTTTTCGGCCGGCTCGATTACGCATTCAACAATGCTGGCATTTCCGGCCCGAACAGGACTCTAGCAGAGCAATCGGAAGCTGATTTTGACGAGGTCTTTCAGATCAACGTCAAGAGCCTCTTCATCATAATGCAACAAGAGATCCATCAGATGCTGCATCAAGGCTGGGGAGGTTCCATTGTAAACATGGCGTCAGTGGGTAGCATGCTGGCGACTCCTGGAGCATCCCTATACGTTGCCAGCAAACACGCTGTCGTCGGATTGACGAAATCAGCGGCGATCGAATACGGTCCGCAAGGTATTCGCGTAAATGCTGTCAGCCCGGGGTCAATACGGACAGAGATGCTTCGCGAGGTGTTTGGGGGAGATGAGGCCCTCAATCGAATGGTTGCAATCCATCCGATTCGTCGCATTGGCATTCCCGATGACGTAGCAGATGCGGTAGCGTGGCTGTTCTCAGATCAGTCATCCTATTACACCGGACAATCACTGGTTCTGGATGGAGGCCTCACGGCACAGAGGCCCACGACGCAGAATCGCCAATACGATGCCCCTGATAGACAGGAGAGGAGCACCCAGTCTTCGCACAGTGGACTCGCACGTCAATAGATCGCAATGACATCGCTTGATTCCTTGGCGACGACGGAGTGGGGAGGTTCGCCAAGCCGTCTTTATCCCTACGGAGAAAATCGGATCGGATGGTCGGTCTTCTTGCTCCGTGGACAAAGCGCCACACTACAGCCGTACTTACGCTTCGGCAACACCAAGGAGGAACGCAATGACAGAACAAGGCTTCAGAGTTGGTATCGTTGGATTGGAGCCAGGCAGGGGTTGGGCGGCTCGCGCCCATGTACCGGCGCTGCGCGCGCTGTCCGATAGCTACGAGATCGTAGGCGTCGCCAATACCAGCTTGGCCAGTGCCCAAAGGGCGGCGGCCGCGCTCGGACTTCCGCGAGCGTTCAACGATGTTGCTGAACTGGTATCCGCGCCGGAGGTAGACATCGTTACCGTCACGGTGAAGGTTCCTCATCATCTGGAGGTTGTGAAGGCTGCGATTGAAGCGGGTAAACACGTGTACTGCGAGTGGCCCCTTGGCAACGGTCTTGCGGAGGCGGAGGAACTTGCGGAGCTTGCGAAGGCTAAGAGCGTCTTAGGAGTGGTGGGAACCCAGGCGCGCGTAAGTCCTCAAATCGAATATCTCAAGCAGCTGATCACGGATGGCTTCGTTGGCGAGGTTCTATCGACGACCATCGTCGCGCGAGGCGGCGGCTGGGGCGGCTCCATAGCCCAGAAGAAGAGTGATGCATACATGCTGGATCGCGCTGCCGGCGCCACCATGCTGACGATCCCGGTGGGCCATACGCTGGCGGCGCTCACCGACGTGCTCGGCGAGGTCGTTCAATTGTCATCGGTGCTCGCCACACGACGAAGCACCGCTCTCGCGGTCGATACGGGCGAAAGATTGCCCATGTCCGCCCCTGACCAAGTGCTGGTCAGCGGGATTCTTTCCGGTGGCGCGCCCGTCTCCATCCATTACCGCGGCGGCATGCCACGGGACGGCGACGGCTTCTTCTGGGAGATCAACGGAACGGCAGGAGAGATTCGGGTATCAGGACCCTTCGGCCACACTCAATTCGTATCGCTTTCTCTCAAAGGAGCGCGCGGAGACGAAAAGACGTTCCAGCCCTTGGAGGTCCCCGCATCCTACCGTACCGGCTGGCCTGAAGACATGGCGCCGGGGAATGTTGCTCGCATCTATGGGCGGATGGCACACGACCTGCGCAAGGGTACCCGCACCGCGCCGAGCTTTGAAGATGCCGTAGCCGTGCATCGCGTTATCGCTTCGGTTGAGCGAGCGGCCGAAAACGTGCGCCGAACTTGACGATCAAGCGAAGCTCGAAGTGGGACTAGTCGCGGATGATTTCGGGAGCAAAAGCGTGGGTGGAATTGATATCTCCTAAACACTTCTATGTTTCGCGCATGTCGCTCCCGGAGCCGAAGCCATAGCAAGTGTCCCCAAGGATTGCCGGCCATTCGAAAAGTTAGGAGCGCGATCATCCTTAGGTTGTTTCCCGAATCGGCGTTCTCGTTAGCGCGGCGATCAGCGAACTTCTTCGAACATCGCTGGCAATCATCTTTGTCTTGTGTTCTCCGAATAGTCTTTGGCGACTGCAGAGTCCAAATTATTCGCGCACTTTCGGGTACACGTTCGGGTACAGACATCAGTTTGGTCAAACTACGGCTAACTACGCTAAATTACAGGTGGGAATGGGTTTAGCTGGTTCGCTAATTACGCTCGATTACGCTTATTTATCATAGGCATACGGTATTCTTTGGGAAACTCAAAATCCGTCGGAAGCTCCATGGGGGTTCGATTCCCCCTCCCGGCACCATACATCGCCATCGCTAAGTCATTGATCCCTTATAGCTTATGAGTTCTGACCTTCACGTCGCAGACTGACTTCACAGTTCTGGAGTCGCATTCCGGGTACAAGAACAGGTACAGTGCGCATCCTCTCTATTTTCTGAGACTTAGGGGAAATGCGTGCTCTTCTGGATTTCGCTGTTTACGCCTAATTTGCCCTGATTACGCTCGATTACGGCTTGCGCGGCGGATTATCGTGGACCACTGGATGGAATGCTAACAAGCACGCATCGCCATTGGTGCCTTCCGACTGAACGTAGACTGGCACTCTTAGACATAGCGGGATCGAATCTCTCTACACCCTGTACTAGGGTATAAGGTTGAGAATGTTGCTATGAGAATCGGTGAGCTTGCAGCGAGGGCGGAAGTCAACATTCAGACTTTGCGCTTCTATGAGCGTGAAGGCCTGCTGCTCCGGCCGGTGCGCACTGCCTCCGGATACCGAAGCTATGCGGAACGCGATCTTGAGCGGGTCCGCTTCATTCGCCTCTGCCAGGGGCTTGGCTTTACGTTGCGGGAGATCGACAAACTGCTGGTTCTGCACAAGAGCGTCACTGAATATAGGGGGACGCCAAAGAAGAAGCCGGCGGCGGTGCGGGAGATCGTGTTGATGGCGAACGAGCGCCTAGAACTGATTGACGAAAAAATCAGAGCCTTGAGTTTAATGCGATCTGAGTTAACCTCGCTGGTCACAGCCCTCGGCGAGGAGCCTCCCGTGGCGTGCCCCGTCTCCCGCTAGTCCAGCAAAAAATAAAACTCTGAATTAGTGCTTGACCTTATACCGAGGTACAGGCTCCAGACTTGCTCTTAAAGGCGGTTGGCATGGTTGACGACTGCCAGGAGAGCAAACTATGCAGGATCGAAAAGCTCCCTTTGATTCGGCAGTTTCGAAGTGGACCATCTTTCTGCTTGTTCTGGCCTTTGTTACGTTGTGGGCGGTGAGAGGGGGTCTAGAGCGCGCCGGAAGGATGCAAACGGCGAACACCTCGGCCTCTGTATTTGCCAGAACGGCGCCGGGCAGCCCCGCGAACGCGGTAATCCGCCTCGATCAGGTCGTTGGTGCTTACTTGAAGGGCACCCTGCTGGAACGGGAGAGCGATACCGCTTACCACCTCCCAATCGGAAGCGGCTCCCCGGTTGTTGCCATCCTCACCCCTGAAACATCCGTCGTGATGGGCAGGCCGCAAGACATTGCGGCAGGCGCGATTGTTCAACTCGCAGGCACGCTGGACAAAGACCGCGTCCTCCGTGCGAAGCAGGTCGTGATCCTTACCGGCTACATTCGCCTGTCGGGAAGCGCGCGGTGACCTGGCGATGAACGATTATTTGCAAACGGCATTAAGCGGTTGGAGCGGGGTTGCGCTCTTCGGTTCGGGACTTGCCATGCCCTACCTGCTGCGCAGAACGCGCGGCGCTAAGACTCCATATCTGCGCCGAATGTGGCCTCATTTTTGGCTTGGATATATGGCATTCCTTGTCTCGTTTGTACACGCATGGTTCACGATGCGCAGCGGCAACATGCGCGGTATCAATGCTGCCGGCGTATGGATCGCAAACTGGCGCTCTCCTCATCGTGCTGTGGCAGATCGCCGTGGGCCTAATGCCTCGCAAGTCAACTCAATCCAATCGCCGCGCATTGCGGCGCATTCATTTCTGGACGATGACGCTCGTGGCCGGCCTCATCATGGTGCATATCGCGCTCAACAGGCCGTAGCCAAAGGAGGCGTTTCAATGAAGAAGACCATAGTGACAATGCTTCTGTTTCTTAGCGCTCTAGTCGTTCAGGCAGCTTCCGCACCGGCGGATTTCGCTGGCAACTGGACGTTTGATTCGGCGCAGAGCAAGAACGTCGGGATGATGGGTCAAGCAAAAATTCAGACGAATGTGACTCAATCGAAGACCGAGTTAGTAGTCGATGATAACTCTGTCTTCAACGGTCAGGCGGATAACCAGCACACGACCTACGACCTCACCGGAAGACCCGTCACGAATACCTCGACGATGGCAGGGCAAGCCGCCACTCGTAGCCACTGGGAAGGGACGCGACTGATTACGGAGTGGAACAGCGCGGGCGCCATCGCCGGCACTACGACAACGCGCATTGAGACCCGATACCTCTCGGCGGATGGCAAGACGATGTATGTGGAGTCCGCGCGGCCAGGCAAAGATACCATGCTCATGGTCTTCACGAAGGACAAGTAGGCGATGGCGACGATGACCATGACGGCTCCTTCGAAACAGGCAACCGAGCTCCGCAAGCGGCGCGGTGTTTGGCTTTTGCTGCTTCTGCTTGTGAGCGCTCTCGCAGTTGTCAGCTGGTGGGCCTTCCACCGCAAAACTGCAGCTGAGGCTAATTCAAATCAGTACAACTGGGTTGCGCCGGAGATTCGCAAGATCACTACCGAGGTCAATGCCACCGGCACAGTCAAGCTGAAGACCGGTGCGGAAGTGCGGGTAGGGGCGCAGCTGTCTGGCATCGTGCGCCGACTGAACGTCACTGTAGGCTCCCACGTAAACCAGGGAGAAGTGATCGCCGAGATCGATTCCCGGCCGGTGATGGCCAGGATCGATCAGGCTCGCACACAACTTGAACAGTCGGAGGTATCTCAGGCGAAGGCAGAGACAGACTTTGCGCGAACACAAAAGCTGGTAGAGGCCGGACTCGTACCGGCGCAGCAGTTCGATGACGCGAAGACAGCGCTGGAGGCGTCAAAGGCGTCGGTCGCAGCTGCACAAAGCGGACTGGCCGCGGCACAGGTTGACTTGGCTTACGTTGACATCCGTGCGCCTATCGCCGGAACGGTCGCATCCATCTCAACGCAGCAGGGAGAAACCGTCGCCGCCTCCTTCGCGACCCCGACTTTCGTGACCATTATTCGCGAGGCGGCCCTGGAAGTAATCGCAATGGTCGACGAATCGGACATTGGAAACGTTCGCCAGGGAGAGAGGGGCATCTTCACAACCGAGACCTTCCCGGACCACGAATTCCAAGGGATTGTGACCCGAATCGCTCCGGTGGCCACCATCATCTCGGGGGTAGTCAATTACGAGGTGGCAATTTCCATCGAGCGAGACCTTGCGTTGTTGAAACCGGACATGACGGCGAATGTAAATATTCACACATCGCAGCATCAGGCAGTGCTGATTCCAACCAAGTGCATTCACAGGGATGGGCCGCTGTCTTTCGTTTATGTGCAGCGTCCTGGGGCCGTCCCGCTGAAGCGTGTTGTTTCAGTAGGTACGCGCATGGCAAATGAGACTGAGATCGTTCGCGGCCTCGGACCCAATGATCGAGTTCAGTTTGAGACCGGAGTCGCCGCACCATGATAAGAATCGAAAATATTTCCAGGACTTACTCCCGAGATGGGGTCCCCGTCACTGCTCTCCGCGAGGCGACCTTCAACATCGACGCCGGAGACCTCGTCGTGATTCGAGGGGTCTCGGGTTCAGGCAAGTCGACCCTGTTGAACATTCTCGGCTGCCTGGATTCGCCCAGCTCCGGTACTTATCTTCTCGATGGCGCCGATGTCTCGCATAAGAGCGACGCTGAACTCTCGCGCATCCGGTCCCAGAAAATCGGATTCATCTTTCAGTCTTTCAATCTACTGCCACGCACCACTGCCATTGAGAATGTCGAACTCCCGATGATTTACGCCGACAGGGAGATCAGCCGCTCGCGTGCCGCGGCGATGCTTGCCCGAGTTGGGCTGGCCCACCGCGAGCGCCATTTTGCGACAGAACTCTCAGGAGGCGAACAACAGCGCGTCGCGATCGCACGAGCACTCATCAATGATCCCGCTCTCATTCTCGCCGACGAGCCCACGGGCAATCTCGACGAAAGCGCAGGTGCTGGCGTGATGGGCCTCCTGCATGATTTGAATGACGAAGGCCGAACGATTGTGCTCGTAACCCACGACGATGCGGTGGCGTCCCACGCCCGAAGAGTGTTGATGATTCGAGATGGCGTGCTGCGCGAGTCGGAGGTGAAGGCATGAATGTACTTCATTTTTTTCGCTCGATCGTGCGGACGCTCTCCCGCAACAAGGTTCGCGCCATGCTGATGATGGCAGGGGTGACCATCGGAATCGCTTCGCTGACGATCCTCACTTCGATCGGCGAAAGCACGCGTCGTGAAACCATGAAGCGATTCAAGAACATGCTCGGTACTTTTGATACGGTCATTATCCGGCCAGGATCCAGCAAGAATCGCGGCATGGTTTCCTTAACCAACGTTGAACCGAGCCTCAAGTTCGATGATGCGACTGCGATTGCGACGCAGGTCCCCGAGATCCGTCAGTTGGCGCAGGTCCAGAATGCGCTCGACATTGACGTGAGGTATAGGGATCGCAGCGGAACGCCCGCGATCTTCGGGGTATCGTCCAACTGGCTGGAGCTTCGCGGCGACGAGGTTGCAGAAGCCGAGTTCTTCTCAGAAGACGATGTGCGGTCGCTGGCGCGGGTCGCCATTCTGGGCGCGGATGCGCAGAAGCACCTCTTTCCCGACGAAGATTCGATTGGGAAGACCATTCGAATTGGGGACGTGCCATTTATTGTGCGCGGGGTGATGGTCGCGCGTGGAGCCGGGCCGGCGGGCGGAAGCCTCGACAACCTGATCTTCATCCCGGTGACAACCGCGTCGAAAAGGCTATTTAATCGTGACTTCCTCACGATGCTGATCGCGCAACTGAAGGACCCGGATCAAGGACAGCTAGCAATTGAGCATATTCAGACGCTGCTTCGCGCAAGGCACCATCTGGCGCCCGGCGCGCTGGATGATTTCAATGTGACCAATCCGCGGGCGGTGATGGCTCAGGTCACCACGACGGGCACGACCATTCGCAAGCTCTTGCTGATCGTCGCCATTCTGGCCACTGGGATCGGCGGAATCGTGATCATGAGTGTTACGCTGATTGGCGTCTCGGAGCGACGGAAAGAGATTGGGGTGCGCCGCGCAGTCGGAGCCAGCAGAAACGCCATCCTGGCGCAATTCCTGCTCGAAGCGGTTCTGCTGTCCCTCGCGGGAGGTATCGTCGGCATTGCCCTGGGCATCGGCGGAACCCAAGTCGTGTCGCGGCTTCAACGTCTCCCCTTCTTGCTGCAACCGGAAGCGGTGCTCGCGGCAACTCTGCTCTCGATCGGGCTCGGCTTACTCTTTGGGGTCTACCCAGCCTGGAGAGCAGCGATGACCAATCCTATCGACGCGTTGCGGGACTAGTGCGGTGCCGATTCTACGCGTTCAACAGATACTCCAGATCGCGGTGCGTAACTTCCGGCGCTTCCGCTTGCAGGCTGCGCTCATCGTAGTCGCCACGATGACTGGGACCGCCGGGGTGCTCGTTTCAACCGGGTATGCGGCTGGAGGACGGCAGAAGATCCTCGACCAGTTCGCCAGCCTGGGCACAAATGTCATCATCGTCACGCCGCAACAGAGCCGGGCCGTCGGAGGACGTGCCCGCACCGGCTCTCTGGTGACGACATTGAACCCCGCGGACTACAGAGCGATCAAACAATCCGTGGACGACATTTCATCGGCTTCGCCCACGGTGGCCGGCGTGCTTCGGATTCGCGCCGGCGACCTAACGAAGAACACGACCGTCGTCGGGTGCACACCGGAGTACTTCGCGATCAAGCATTGGCCTCCGGTCCGTGGCGAGGTGTTCGACGAAAGAGCCAATCGTCAACAAGCACGAGTCGCTTTGATGGGCGCAACTGCGGCGCAAGACCTGTTCGGAGAAAACGATCCGACCGGGAGCCGTATCACTGTTAACAGGGTTCCATTCATCGTCGCAGGCGTTATGTCGCAACGCGGGCAGGGCCTCGACGCCTCCAATGAAGACGATCAGGTCTATGTCCCTCTGGATACAGCTATGCATCGCCTTCTGAATGTCGACCACTTCAACGCAATTCTCCTAAACATCGATTCCCAGTCGCAGATGGATGACGCGACCGAGCAAATCCGACGCTTGCTTGAAGAACGACATCGGTATGTTGCGCCAGCGGGAGACGACTTTGTCCTACAAAACCGTAGAAGCTTGCTCGAAACTCAGCTCTCCGCGTTTGGCCGCCTAACCTTCCTAGTCCGCTGGATCGCAGGGAGCGCGCTTGTGGTCTCGTCTCTTGGGGTTTTCGCGGTCACATGGATTGGCATACGAAATCGCACTCGCGAGGTCGGAACCCGGCGCGCGCTCGGAGCGACGCGAGGAGATATTCTCCTTCAGTTTTTCTCCGAGGGAACGCTGGAGGCATTGATCGGCTGCGGCACTGGTATGGGCACCGGCTACCTCGCTCTGCGCGCCGTCGCCGCGCGCCTCAGCCAGCCGCTTATGTTCTCAACGTCCGCAGCGGGGCTTGAAGTGTTTGCATCGGTAGCTGTCTATTCAACCTTCACCCTCATCTCCAGCCTTAGGGCCGTTCGTATCGAGCCCTTGGTCGCATTGCGTGCGGAGTGAGTCAGGCCGGATTAGCACTCGCAATTGACTCGGCTGTCAGAGGAACCTGGCGCCTTTTCGGCAGTGATTTTTGGGGTACAGGTTCGGGTACACACCTCAGTTTGGCTTGTTTACACGAGATTACGCTAAATTACGGTGAACACGGGATTTAAGGCTACGCTAGATTACGCTCAATTATCCTTATTTTTCATAGATTTACGATGTTCTCGGCAAACTCAAAAATCCGTCGGAAGCAATTCCATGGGGGTTCGTTCCCCCTCCCGGCACCATCTAAATCCCAATATCATCTGTGGAATCAGAGACTTGCTGCGCTCGTTGGTGCGCTGTGTTTTGCGGTGTTTTCGGGGGCGCCCAGCACTAC